>SKDY01000049.1_pt1 | contig 95555 bp, 68 predicted proteins | sample 4826591 | NCBI WGS metagenome assembly SKDY01 (sample SAMN11008823, study PRJNA524170) | human gut metagenome | biome: Human fecal sample; material: Feces; isolation source: fecal sample from pouch patient p10, p22 | host: Homo sapiens | place: Israel: Tel-Aviv | collected 2016-06-15 | reverse complement strand
CAATAAAGCTAAAATTATGGAAATAAATAATAAGACAGTTCCCGTAACGGGACAACAGGACCAGAACACCATATCACTGGATTTGATGAGCCGCATGAAATTACACGGTATGGCGGAGGCTTTCAGGGAAAGTCTTGCCGGCACCACTCCACAGTCCATGACCGCGGACACCTTCCTTTCTATGCTCCTTGCACGTGAATGGGATTACCGTGCCCAGGCTGCCATAGTGCGGCTTACCAGGAATGCGGCGTTCCGATACAAGGCCTATCTCGAACAGATTGACTATGCCACAAACCGGGGTCTTGAGCGCAATCAGATGGAACGCCTCGCCACCCTTGACTTTGTACATAAGGGGCAGAACCTCTTCATTACCGGCTCTTCAGGTACGGGGAAAAGCTATCTGGCATGTGCCCTTGGCCACGAGGCATGCAAAAGGGGATTCCGCACTTTCTATGCCAATGCACCTAAACTGCTTGGCGCACTGAAGGTTGCCAAAGTCAAAGGTACACTTGAAACTGAGCTCAAGAAGATTGAGCGTTGCCAGTTACTCATCCTTGACGACCTGTTCATTGTACCTCTTGATGCCAAGGAACGTCCCATCCTGCTCGAAATTATTGAGGACAGGCATGAAAGGAAATCCACTATCATAACCTCGCAGTACCCATCGTCCAACTGGTATGACATGGTTGGTGATCCGACAATAGCCGACGCCATCCTTGACCGAATCATTCATACGGCGCATACCATAGAATTATATGGCGAAAGCATGCGTAAGTTAAGGGCTAAGAAAAGCCAGAGTATCTAAAAGGGTAAAATAAAATTGACCCCTGCACCAGGACTTTACAAGGGGCAATAATATTGTGACCAACAGGAGCAAATCCTGTTTGGCCAAAAGGGTCAAAGTAGAGTGGCCTTTCCACCAAATGAGGACTGGTATTTATTTCATTCCTCCATTGACGTTACTATCGTTTGTAGAAGAACATCTATTCAATTCACCGGAAAAAGAACGAATGGAAATTGAGATTGAAATATGCGCCGACACGCTTGTCTGTACCTGTACAAACAATAGCAATCCTCCCAAAACGGGTAAGTGCATTTTTACCATCTCAAGAAGACCAGAAAACACCCCACACAAAACGAGTTTGAAGAGCTCCTAAGCTTTTCAAGAAATTTTCCGATAAAGTTTTTGGGAATTAATAAACATAAAGAATCGAATGGCATTATTGAAAGAGATAAATAAAAAGATTGGAACACAAATCTAAACAGGAGGATTCCATAGAATGGGAAACCTGCTTTTACTTTGCATCATAGTTGTCTTGACAATGGAAATGGTCTATAATACTGGCAGTGTACACGGACGGTTCACGAATGCAAGGTTTTACGAATGGATGGCATATTTCATTGTCTTCACCTGCACCGTATATATCAACGCCCGCCTGCTGGTTCCTCATTTCCTGTTGCGCAATAAGTTGTCAGGATATTTCGCTTCCATCGGTTTGTGCGTATTTCTGTTGATGCTTTTTGTCATACTGGTGCAAAACACCCTGTATGATGTTCCCAAAAGTTACAGGTTGACCTCTCTTTGTTTCAATATCGCGGGAAATATGTTATTGTTGGGATTAATGATAGCCTCTACTTCAGTAGTACCACTGTTTCGTTGCTGGGCTGAAAACAGCCGTCGAGTATCGGAATTGGAAAAGACGACGGCAGAAGCAGAATTGCAACAACTGAAAAGCCAGATAAATCCGCACTTTCTTTTCAACACGCTCAATAATGCCAACATTAAAGCAGAGCAAGAACCACAACTGGCATATGCCATTCTTTCCCGGCTTGAAAATTTGTTGAGCTATCAGTTGTCCGAATCCTCGCAAGAAAAAGTTCTGATACGGAATGAAATTTCCTTCTTGCATGACTATTTGGAACTGGAAAGTACACGTCGTGGAAACTTGTATTACGAAATCAAGACAGAGGGCGTGGTGGAAGATATATCTATATACCCATTACTGTTTATTCCCTTTGTAGAAAACGCAGTCAAGCATAGTGTTGAAGTCAAAGGAAAGACAAACATACACATCACGTTTGCCGCATCCGAAAACCAACTGCACTTCCAGTGCGAAAACACCAAGGCCGCTTCTCGTACATCGAATCATTACGGAGGTTTGGGGTTGAAAAACATCAAACGGAGACTAGAATTGCTATTCGGAAAGTCTTATACCTTATCCATTACGGAAGAAGAAAATAAATATACTGTATGCTTATGTGTGAACCTATAAAATGTATTATCGTCGATGATGAACCTATCGCCCGAGAAGGATTGGAAAGATTGGTATGCAAGAGTCCAATGTTGGAACTTGTCGGCAATTTTGAGTCTGCAGAATCTGCGACTGAATACATAAAAGATAATCCTGTGGATTTAATATTCCTTGATATCGAGATGCCTGGGACAAACGGGCTTGATTTTGCCCGTAAAATCCCACAACAAACACTTGTCGTTTTTACCACAGCCTATTCAGAATACGCATTGGACAGCTATGAGGTAAACGCTACCGATTACCTCGTCAAACCCATCGAGGAACAACGTTTTCGTAAAGCAGTGGAAAAGGTTTCTGCCTATCATACCCTACTCATCAATGCAGAGAAAGAAAGTGTGGAGGCAGATGTGGATTTCTTCTTCGTGAAATCAGAGCATAGATATTTCAAAATCAGATATGACGACATCCTCTTTATAGAAGGCTTAAAGGATTATGTAATCATACAAACAGAAAATCGACGCATCATTACCAAGATGTACCTGCGTACTATCCATGAACTTCTGCCTCCGTCTGTTTTCTTCCGCATCAACAAATCCTATGTTGTGAATTTAGAGAAAATAGAATCGTTCGACACCAACGACGTATTCATCGGAAAATATGAAATCAGTATCGGCAATACTTACAAAGAAAATTTCTACAAAAGGCTCATGAAATAACAGTTGACTTTGCTATTATCTCAATCAATAATTCAAATCAAATGTGTATGGAAAGATTAGTCAAAACTTTTTCATTCAGGGTCCTTTCTTCGAATGATTCATCCACTGCCGAACAGCGGAATGCAACTGATAACTTGATAAAAGAGATCATTAAATTGAACACGGAAGAGAATGATAACATTTTTGTACTCCGTATTCTTCGTTATACCCGTTTCCGATTGCAATCTCTGCAAGAGAAACCCTCATCGGATAGGGCGGGGGAAAAATGTGGCAGAGCTATTGTCTGTCATTGATACTGAACTAGAACTGTTGAATATGCGAATGCAGGGGATTCTTCCTGCTTTGTCCATCAAATCTGCTAAGAAGTTCCATTGGACAGGAAAGGTCATTGATTTGGTAGAACTACTCTATGCTTTTGACACTTGCGATTGTATTAACAACGGAGAAATCGGTGTAGAGGAACTGGCAGACGTCATTTCCGAAATCTTCGGAGTAGAAATCAAGAACTGCTACAACGTCTATATGAACATGAAAAATCGCAAGGACGACAGTCGCACATATTTCCTTGACGAACTCCGAGAGAAACTGAACAAACGAATGGTAGAGAGCGACCTGAAAGGTGGAAGATTCAAAAAACGGTAATTGCATGCAAATAATCAATCAGGCTTCCCCAAACGAGATGGAAGCCTGATTTTTTCATCCATAAAGAACAGTACAATGTAAAATGGTTACTGCCGATGTTGCCATTTTTCTTGGAATTCACGAGTCAATTGCACGATTTCACCTCCGATTATTGCCAGTTCAAGCGTCAGTTTCTCCAACTTTGTGAGCATTGCAAAGGCTTTCTTCTCTGTAAAGTTGCTCTTCATTGCAACTACTGTCTGGTTGTAATTGACTCCTACACTGCGGAATTGTCCATACAAAGTCGTCAGCTTTTGATAATAGTCAAGCAACGAACGATCCACTTTTATCACCCGAAAAGTCTCATTAAAGATTCTTGTCTTGATGAATAATGACAGACTTGGTACACCGCTCTCCCCTTTCATCGTGAGGAAATGGGCGTATTCTGTCGGCGTGAAATTGACCGATACGCGCTTTTCTGTCTTCTCTTTGGAGCGTGCGCTCCGAATTTTCTTCATTTTCATTTCTTACTTTGGATTTTAGTATTTTACGGCATAACCAGCATTCGAAATATGACATTTTCTCTTTCAAGAAAAACGACTTCGGAGTTTTTTCAGCTCTCTTGGAGAGCAAGGGTTTTATGCTGCAAAAACGAAGTCATGCTGCATAAAACATACCTTGCTATTTGCCCGATGCAAATAAATCCATCCCGAAAAATGGAGCATTTCTTTCTCTAAAAGAAAGGTTTTATGCCTCGAAGGCTTCGGCTTACCGCTTGGGTGCAAAGTTACTAAGCATTGTGTCTAACTCCGTTACCTCATATGAAGCCACAACTATCCAAATTAACGCCACAAGTACGCACTAAAGGAAATCACGCTGATTACAGTATCTCCGAGCCATATATTTGCACTGTCGAATATGTCGGTGGAGGGATGCGTCTTCGATAATATCACGTTTCGATGAGCGATATGAGCTAGGGTGTATATCAAAGAACATGTCCTTGATTCTTTCACTTGAACGTGGGAATGTGCGAAAGCAGATACAATCGAATGATTGTATTGATGGACACCAATGAACATCTCCACTGAAAGGGTATGAACGAAAGGATGTAGCCCTGCTGGTACAAGTCGACTGTTGGGCATATCTTCGATAGCGGACGTATTCATCTTCATCGGTAAATATACCGACAACGAAATGAACAGTGAATTGTATAACAATAAAAGTAAGTATGACAGAAAAACAAAACGGCAAGGTTGATCCCGTTGCCATCCGAGAACTTATTTCACAGGGTATTCCCATGAAAAGAAAAGAGAGCGAGATAAAACGCTCTCAATCAGAAGAGCAGTGTACTGAATCGGAACGTCCCAATGACGAACCAATGTCAAAGGATTTTTCAAAAGCCCCAAGAAGAGAAAGGCGAAAGGCTGACAAAGGTGATTATGAGTCACTTTTCATCTGTCGCAACACTTTGAAAAATCGCAAGACCATCTATATTGCCAAAGAGTTGCAAGACACGTTGGCGGAGATAGTCATGTCGATGAGAAACAGAGATATGACCATCGGCATCTATGTGGAGAACATCATCCTCCACCACCTTGAGACCTACAAAGATGAAATCAACAGATTGGTTGAGATGAAGTTCAAGAAACTGTTGTAAGGCATTTAGCAATGGCTTTTTGTTACTTTTGAGCCGTATCAACTCACTGTCAAAAGTAACGAGGTGTTTTTCATTGGGGGGCTTTGTCCGCCCAAAGCTCACGAAAGGAAAGGGGGTGGTCGGCAAATCTGCCGACCGCTTTACTCCATCTGTTCTTCTTGAGCGGTTATTCGTCCCATCCTTACTTCGGAATAAATCATCTTGTCTGATTTTATGCGAATTTCAGAGGTGAGAGAGTTTGAGTTTCAACTTTTTCTTCTTCCCTTCTTCTCGTATATCCGACATTTTTTATGCGTCTTTTCGTCGGGTCGGTCGTTTTCGTTTCAGTGGCGTAAAAAGGTAGGGCTTAGGACAAACAAGGTTTTATGGCGAGAATACTACCTGCAATGAAATGGAAGTGTGGAGATTGTCGTCCAAACGGCTTGCCGCCTCGACCTTTTTTGTCCGTAAAAGCCCGGAACTACCTTTGTCGCTGACAACGAACAACCGATCCCGACATGATACACGGGCATAAGTGGAGGATGTGCAGACAGAGAAGCGGGGCGAAAACAAAAAACACAGTCTTCGGAGACTCCACTTTACCATAGGAATAGAATCCACGGAAAAAGCCGCCCCCAACGGACGGCTTTACGGAAATAACTCGGAGAAAATTCTTTTTTCTCACGATATACCCTTATCTTTGCATTGGGTTCTTTGAGCCATGCAAAATGCTGTATATCATTGCTATAGTTTTATCGACTAATTGTTTCTACAGTATTCTATAACTCAAGAATCTGTTGACATTCAATTAGTAATTTAAAATAAAAGAGACACATCTTATGGCAAGAAAAATTAGTTTAGCCCTCTATCAATTATCGATAAACAGAAAGGGAAACAGGGATGACCGAATAGTGCTTTCGGACTTTATGAATGGATTTGATATTATTGATATTGTTAATGAATTATTTAACACCTTAAGGTATAACTCAGTAAATGAAGATGTTGCTCAAAATCGAGATGAAGAAAAATTCTTTCGAATTATGAAAAGAGATGGGAGGGATTTGCTATTTACTGACGGAAGGTATATATCTGGAATTATTGAAACAGGAGACTACGGAACAGAAGAAAATATGGTTAATGTTTTAACAGGAGAAGCAACACATACCAAAAGTGTAAATGAGGCTCTTCTTATTCCTTTCTATTTCCTTTTTTATGTTCCTGAAGATTCTAAAGTTGCTTTTTTGCTTTTAGAAAGAATTGGGAATCTAGGTATCTATAGCTTATTGGAAAGTAAACTGAGAGGATATTTAGCCCCCCGAATTATTGAAGATGATGAAAACAATTTTGTTTTAAAAATCAATCCATTAGTTTTACAAAGACTCATAAATCAACATCTTGGTTTTATAGGAGGAGGGGCAAAGAAGATAACTTTTGAACAGGTGCACAAGGAAGATCTCGAAGTTTCGCGCATGACAAACAATGAAATATCTAATGAAGAGGTGGGAAATACAGAAATTGTTTATACTGCTAAAAGAAATAATTTCTTTAATATCAGAAGCCTTCTTAATAGAATACAGCGTGTTGATTCATCTAATGTTTTTAGCATTGAAGGTGTGCAATATGGAGATGTTAAATTTGAAGTAATAATTGAAGGGCAAGCAAGGCAGTTATCAGTAAAAGACATAGAAAAAATTGGAACTTTTATGGATATAACAGACAATGTTGAGCTTGCTTCAAACAATTATCCTACTTATGAGTCGCTTAATAGGCAAGCACATCTGTTGACAACATTTATTATAAGGGAAATACAAGAGGGTAATTAGAATGAAGAAAAATTTGATGTTTTGGATGGCAATTATTTTTTTAGTTGCAGGCATACTCCTATGTGTATACTTTTTGTATATGGGTATTTCACAAAAGGTGTTTAGTAATAGTTATGTTGTTGAACAACTAAAGAATAACCTTGGAAGTTTTATTTCAGGCACGATTGGTATACTCTTTACAATAACAGCAACTATCTTCTTATTCATAACATTCAGAGAACAACGGAAACAGTTTGAATTATCTAAACAGTCTCAAGAGCAATCTCGCTTTGAAACGACATATTTTAATCTCCTATTAATGTTAGATGATGTCAGGGATAATGTGAATAAAAACATTGCTCAACACTTTAATAACCCCAACATTACAACGATATGGGACTATTATGGATTAATGAAAGAATATTACACAATCTATCCGAAAGAAGAGAACAAGGATAATTTTGAAACTATTATGGATAGGCTGTCAAGCAATTCATTGGATACTGAGAAAGATATGGCTCAAGGCTGTATATTAGATTTTTTTGATTCATTCGTTGGAAAGCATAATTTTAGTATAGGCTATTTTTTTAGATATATTTACAATACGATCAACTTTGTCGTAACAGAAAGGAATACAGTTCAAGATAAAACCGAGAATACTGACATTCAACGTTATTTAAATATTTTACAAGCACAATTGTCAGACGAAGAATTAGCCTTGATTTTTTACGATGCTCTTTCATCCTTTGGAAAAAATAAGTATGGGTATAAGCAATTTCATACTTTATTAGATACATACCAATTTTTGGAAAATATTAACGAGCACTTTTTGCTACATAGAAATCACCATGTATTTTATCAAAAAACATTTTTCAAATTTTTAAATAGAGATGAGAGGCGTTTAAAAAAGAAATGCCTCTAAAGAGAGAAATCTTTCATAGATAACTAGTAAAAAAACAGAGAAAGATTTGTCTTTCTGTTTAGAAAATAATATTTTTGCAAAACTAAAAAGCGGTTCTTTGAAATGGCAAAATAAGGTGGAGTATAGAAGCTTGCTGGTTTCCTTATCGTGACCTACCTTCATTGACAAATAAATTAATCGATTGATTATTTGGTATTTATAAAACTCTCTATGCCTTGCAACGTGGAACGACAATCTCTCCCTAATGCCACAAGCCTTACCCACGATGTTCAGGATCTTGCCCATCACGCTACGGCTGCAATGAGGTTGAAAGACAAGGCTGTCGCCTTTTTCTTTCACCGTCTGCTGTTCTTCGTTTCTTGCCTGTTCTTTCCTACAATAGTTGATGATGGCTTCCGCTATGGGATGTAACGGAACGATAAACTCAACCTTTGTCTTCTGACGCTCCTTGCGGATATACCTCTGTCCGTCCGCTGCCGTTTGGATATGCCTGTATTCTAAATTTTCCATATCAGCGATTGCCATGCCTGTGAAGCAGGAGAAGATGAACATCAGCCTTGCCTGTTCCGCTCCCCTGTCATTCATCGTCATTGCCACGAGTTTCATTACATCGCTCTTTTGCAGAAAGCGTATCTTCTTTTCCTCCTTCTCATACTTGGCGTTCTAAAAGGGATTGCAGCGGATAATCCTCTTGCTGACCGCACGGAACATCAGTCGGCTCAGTCAGCAGAGGTTAGTATTGACAGTCGATGCTTTCAGCCCACACTTTTTCAGAAAGAAACGGTATTCCTCAAACAAGCTTTCCGTAATGGTGGTAATGGATATGTCCTGTACTCCTTTATTTTCGATAAATTCACGGAGGTTTCTATCAGAATAGGATAGGTTCAGATAAGTCCCCTCTGCTCTTGACTTGCCTACCGACTCTTTGACGGATTGCAGTTCAGCCTTGCTCATAGCAAGAAGGGTTGTCGGATAGGTGGCAATGCCCTGCAGGTGGTTCTTGATAAGTTCCACGCTTACCACTCCGTCCCTTGTCAATAAATCTCCATAAATTCTCTCAACAAGTTTCCTGAACTCGCAGATTCTTTGGTTTGTCTTCTTGTTGGTTGTCTGTCCTTGTTTGGCGTTCCACTCTGAAGGTTTGCATTCTTCGCCCATGGTAACGGCTGTATTCTTTCCGTCAATGGTGATACGGCAGAGAATGGCGGTATTGCCGTCTGCCTTTGTTTTCTGTCTGTTAATATAGAATAGTGTCTTGAATGTACTTCTCATAATTTTCTTGATTGAATTGTCCGTGTTTTAATTTTCTAAACATGCTGTTGAATGAAAGCAAATGGTCAGATAGCCAACTGCATATCTTTGGTAAAAGAAAGGAAACTATCAAACTCCTCAAAGAGTTTTTGGGGCGTAACCTTTGCATAACGCTCGGTCATACTTACATTGCTATGTCCGAGCATCTTGCTCACCGTTTCAATCGGCACTCCCCGTTCAAGCGTAATGAGCGTGGCAAAGGTGTGCCTTGCCGTATGCGTGGTAAAGGGAAAGGCAATACCCGCTCTAAGGCGCAATGCTTTGAGATACGATTGATAGGTGGCATACCCTATGAAAGGGAGCAGTGTTTCCCTTTCATTGCTTCGATACTTCTCTATTATCCTAATCGCTTCGGGCAATAACTTAATACGGCAGAGTACACCTGTCTTCTGCCTATTGAACTTCAGCCAAAGACTTCCCTCATCATCACGGACAAGATGAGATTTTTTTAGTGCCATCAAATCACAATAGGCTGCACCTGTATGACAGGCAAAGACAAACAAGTCCCTTGCTGTTTCTATTTCTTCCTCCAACTCTCCAAACTGGGTATTCATTAGTTTATCAAGCGAACTTTTGTCAAGAGCCTTTGGTAGTTTCTTGTCACCCTTGCTGATTTTGGCTTTGTCAAATAGTAGTACATCTGCCAATCCCTCACGGTAAGCCAATCTGCATACCGTCTTCAAATGGATGGCTATATTATAGAATGTACTTTCTTGAAAACCACACTCACCTAAGAAATACTGCCCAAACTCATGAATGAAGTTCTCTGTGAGCTGTGAGAAAGCTAAGTCAGAGACCTTGTATTTCTTTTGGATAAACTTCTGCAAATGGATTCTGGTGGAGTGGTAGCCGTGTATGGCTTCTTTCTTGATGTCTATACCAACATGGCTTTCCTTCTCCTTAATAAGCATATCCAGCCTTTCGACAAGCATACACCGTGTCTGCACACTACCTTGAAACTGTTCCTTTACATCGGTTGCATCAAATGGGCAACCTTTGAAAAGTAAGGCTTGATAAGCCGACTGAACAGACAACAGCAAACTCTCCAACCTGCCGTTTATCTCCATCGCCTCACGACTCTTGCCGTCCATTCTGCTCTCTCGTGGATTCCACAATTCGGGGTTGCAGGATAGTTTACAACTGAACTGCGCAACATTCCTTCCAAGTGTGATGCGTCCCATAATAGGAGCCTTGCCCGACTTGTCAAGACCGCTCTTTTTTAGGTAGAGCAACACCTTCATTTTCTCTTGTTTCATACGCTTTAATTTTTATGGGCAAAGTTACCCGAATTAAAGCGTTCCTCACTTATGCAGAAAACAGCCGACCATAGCAACAGCCACATGAGCGAAAATAATTCAGTTACCGAGTGTTGCTCCATCGTTACCTATGGCGAAATCGGGTAACGGTTTAGTAACTGAACTTCTGCCTAAATCTGCATATTCCTGCCCTTTTTGAAAAGGGAACTTCTATGCAAATCGCTTCGTTTCTTGCTCATTATCAGTTAGTTTACATCAACTTCGACCTTTCTTCATTTTTTTTGATTAGTTGTACTGTAATATGACTTAGATTGCGAGCTAATTCAATATCAATTGCAACACCATGTAATGGAACCTTATTCTATCTTATCCCGAACCGAAGTAGTTTTGAGAAGCCAATAAGGTCAAAACTCTGCATTTATAGTATCGAATATCACAACAAAAAAGAGGATACACGCATATTGATTTCGTGTATCCTCTGATATTTCAAGGCTATGAACAAAGCATAAAATTATTCATAGCAAGGGTTGTTTTTACTTGAAAACCTTGATTTCAGTCAGGGAGCCATACTTGTCAGTAACATTGAACTCGAGCTTCAGATAATGAACGGAAATGTTCTTGATGGCATTGAAGTTGTTCCACTGTTTCTGTGCCATGCTAAGCGTTGTAGATAATGGTGTCCAGTCCGTTCCGTTGTCACTGCCATAGAACTTCACGGTAGCTGGATAGTAAGGACGCCAAGAACTGATATACATTCCAAGCTGAATGCCTGTGATCTGCTCTGTTTTTGTGAGGTCGATGGTGATGTCTGTCACGCCCTTAGACAGACAGGTATACTGATAATCGGTCTTTCCGTCTGTCAAATCGGCAACTGCCCCGTACGAGAATGCACGTGAGCTGCTGATAATAAGCTGCGTAGCAGGGATTTCTGTTCCAGTGGGTGCTGTGGAAGTGCGTGCCAATGAAACATTTGTAACAGTGATAGAAAGGAACACTTCACCTCCTGTGATATAGTGCTTGTTGCCATTTTCATCATAGTAGATAGCACGCATAGGGAGAATGTAAGTTCCCTTGGCTGTAAACTTCTCTGCATGACTCAGCTGAACCTCTGTAGCTATTTGGACTTCCCCTTCTACATCTTGCTTCTCAACAGCAGAGATGCCTTCGGGTGCCAACTTTGTTGTACCATCACTTTTGAAAAGAGAGTTGTCACGTTCGAGGCCAACTTTACCTTTGCCGGTGAATGCTTTTGCTACAGTGAACCAAACAGTCACATCATCTTCACCAATATATTTGTTGTTGGTGCCCTCAAGGTTGACTGTAATATCTGAAGATCCGGCATAAACCGTCCAAAGCTCTTCCTGCTTGATTACGATATAGGCATAGTCACGGGAAGACTTGGGACTCTTTAGTGCTTCATCTGATGGAGTTATACGAACAGGAATTACAGTTGGTTTAGTGAACTTACCCATGTTCTTCACGGTTACAGGAATCTGTATCTGTGTCGTCTCTGTGCCTATCTCAAATGCACCACCATTAGTAAGGGTGAAGTCTGCATCTGTTGCCACTTGATAGTCTTTGTAAGTAGTAGCAAGCAGAGGTGCATCTTTTGCATAAGCCACCTGCACTTTTGTTGCTTTGGTGAGATTGCGGTTTATAGTTGCCTGGAGCATAAAAGTGTGTTCTGCCTCGCTGAAAAGCAAGTCTCCGACAAAGCTGTTTGTATAGTCAACGGTATTGGTTGAGAAATAAACCAAGTTGTTGCGTGGATCTGAACCACTGAAATAGCCGGGCACATCATACTCACCATCGTAGTTGTAGTCGTGGCTACAGCCGGTAAAGGCTGTAGCTGCGAATGTCAACAATGCTATAATATATAAGTTTCTTTTCATTTCTGTGTAATTAAAGATTGGTGTTATTCTGGGAACTTCTCGTCTTTCCAAGTCAAAGGCTGAGTGTATTCCTTCTTGTCGCCAGAGCCTGGAAGATAGACTTTAATAGGATGATTGTTCTTCGAAACATCCTTAATTCCAGTCTTCTTATTCAATGGAGCATAGAAGAGCAGGTTCGGATTATCTGGAGTTTCAATGTAAAGATTGTCCAATACCTGGAATGCAGTCAGCGCCTTGTTGTAAAGGCGTATCTCACGAACATAGCCTTCGAATGCGCCCCAGCTCATATTCAGCTTCGTGAAGGTCTCAACTTTTGGCACGTTAAACTCGTTGTCAAGCACACCATTGATGTAGCATTTCACATGCTGATGGTCATAAACCCATGCAATATAATACCACTTCTTAGGCTGAAGTTTAGTCTTGGCAAAGGCCTTGGGGTCATCTGTTTCGCCAACTTTCATCTGCAAGCCACCGTCGCGAGTGACGCGAGAGTAGAAGTCTGGCGAGAGAACAGCCTGGTTGTCCTTGTTGTAATCAAGCTTGATAGCATAAGACATTGTCCATTCCTGCAAGCCTGTATATGGTGTTGGGAATACGGTCTTGAGATAGAAGCCATATTGACGCAAGGAGGTTGTATAGAGCACACGGTCAATAGCGAATATCTTAGTTGCACTGGAAGTTAAGATTTTGCTGCCTTCTGCAGAAACAAGTTTCACAGGAATAGCATACTTCGTGGATGCATCTAAATCTTCACCGAGAGGTTTTACCTTGACATCAATTGCTCCGTTTGCAACGGTGTTTGCATTAATTGTTTGGTTCTCAGCTGATAAGTTAAAGTATTTGGCAGGTAAAAGCTTGTAGTTTGTGCCATTGGTTTTATTGTATTTTGCCAATGTTTCTTCATCTATAGCAAACTTCAAGTTTACATCCGAACTTAATTTGTTAGCAGCGCGGGCGGTGAACGAACCTTTACCTCCCGTATCATCAACAGTTAGTTTTGTCAAAGGTGTTACGTCTGCGCCATCAATGTAGACAGCGTTTGGCAATTTGCTTTCATCTCCAACTTCATCATAATCTACATTGGCACATGACCATGTGAGGCATGCTAAAGAGGCAATTCCAAAGATTTTAATTATATGTCTCATGTTTTTTATCATTTAATTATTTTACAGCAGGGTTCATAATCTGAATACCTTGACGTAAGTATTTGTATACAGGACTTGCTGCATAGTCCTTTTCCATGTGATAGCTTCCGATACCACCCTTACGTCCTTTTTTGGGTTGCCACATAGCCATACCTATATATGAAGGAACCTTCTTGCCATCACGTGTGGTATATGTCACGCCACCAGTAGCAGAGAAAGATTCGAAGTTCTCTGTAACAATGAGTTTCTTTGCCACCTCTTCTGCTGATTGCAGCGGTGAGAACCGAGTTACAAGTTTGTCCAATCGATAATCTAAATCTGTGTAAGAACTGCATCTGTAGGCTTGAAGGATATAGTAATCAAAGTATAAAGCCATTTCTGCAGAGAACCAATAAGGTTCACCATCAACTACTAACAACTTCTTTCGGCCTTCCGGTGTCTCTGCTTTCGGGCCGATACGCTTACCCATTGTACGGATGAAGAGGTTCATTCGGTCTTTCTTCCACATCTCTTTATTAGTATGGAAAGGCTGAGCATAGTTGGGCTCGGCATCAAGATCGAAGCCATCCAAGTCATATTTATAGATAGTATCACAGATAGCATTGGCGTACTTAACGACTGCGGCGCTAATCTTATCCTCATCACCGTCAACCCAACCCCAATATTTATGGTTATAGGTTTCCCATGATTCTCCTGCATCTTTAGAAGATTTAGGCTGTTCAGGAGTGATACCTTTACCTATATCAAAAAGGAGAGCGCAAGCCAATGCACGGATGCCTTTGACTTCTTTAGCACGCTTCAAGTCAGCCTGCTGCGCAGCTGTTAGGTTTGAGAAACCATCCCAAAGTGACACGAAGTCTGTACTGTCGGGAAGATTGTAAAGGCAACGTGAAGCCGGACTTTCACCGTTCCAACCACCAAACCAGCCGAAAGTAACCTGATGATCCGTTTTCTTATAGGCACGTAAATTTTCCAAATAAGCCCTGTATGCTTTTGCCTGTGCAGAGTCTGCACCCGCCAGCAGCTTGTCTATATTCTTGGTTTCTGTCTCAGTCCAATCACTGCAACTTACTGTTGTAAAGAGCAAAACGATGAAACTGAAAATAAAATATTTCTTCATTTGAATGTTCTTTAAGTGTTATTTATTCTTTTTGTCCCACCAAACGCGTGTTGCACCATTGTCTGGGCCATGAAGCAGGTCTACCGCTTTCTTGATGTTTTCCAAGTTCTTTACGTATTCATCGTTTGAGTAGGGAATACGAGTAGGACGGAGATCACCATCAACTTCACAATCTGTAGAGGTAAGTACTGCCGGGAAAATGCGAGGATAACCCGTACGACGATACTCTGACCAAGCCTCTTGGCCATCAGGATAGATTGCTAAGTATTTTTGAGTGATGATACGCTCGAGGTTTTTCTCAAAGCTGTCACTGCTTTCCCACTTAATCGTAATGGTAGAAGTTGCTGTTGCATTAAATTCAGAATGAAGTGCATCAACAAAGTTTGCAGGAGTGGCAGTGCTGTTTGCTGCATATGCAGTAGCCTGTGATGAACTCAAATCATTTTCCTCGAAAGATGTAGTAATTCCTTTTTCATAATACGATTGAGCAGTGCCTCCACCCATATTCCAGCCGCGGAGTGCACCCTCTGCACGGAGGAAATAGACCTCAGAAGCCTTGACAATGTAGACTGGAGTTCCATCTTGTACGTTGAGAGAAGATGCCTTCTCTTTATCCAGATAATCTGTTATGCTGGGGATATTCGTACGGACTCCATAGTAGCCCTCAATGCCATTGCTCTTTGCCTTAACAAAGTAACTGCTAATGCGTGGGTCATTATAGCCTTTGAGATAAGAAGAAATCTCTGCGCCCATACGTACGTCATTGTAGCTGCCATTGATGATTGTTAAAGGATTTTTGAGTGTTACACCTGCTCCTTTTGACAGCTGTGCTGCATCCTTGGTAGACTCAATTACGCCGTAAGGGTTGGTGATTGCTTTCTCAGCATATTGCTGTGCCAAGGTTGGATTAGCATAAACAATGCGCATAGCCAAACGAAGCATCAATGAGTTTGCAAACTTACACCACTTCGTGTAGTTGCCTTCATAGATGATGTCATACTTGGGGAATACGTCATGTCCACCGGTTTTTAGTGTTTGAACAGCTTCGTCTAACTCTTTCAACATGGCCTTATAAACATCTTCTTGAGAGTCATACTCTGCTGTGGTGGAACCTTCGATACCCGCTTTCGAATAAGGAATTGGGCCGAAAGTGTCTGCTGCTTTATGTACAGCTGCAACCTTGATAATCTGTGCAATTGCAAAACCTTCGGGATCATTGGTCGTACGTTTCTTTATGTCTGACCAATTACGGAAAGCGCTACCTGCCATAACATTATAGGTGTACTGGCTCCAAGGCTTCAGTGCAAAGCTTGGGAATCCTCGTCCAATCCATTTGTTTTGGGCAGGTGCCATATAGCCTATCCAGCATGCACCACCAAGTGTATATGGAATTTGATAATCGTTGACATAATTCGTACCGGATGATCCGACAGGGAATATATTCTGCTCGAAAGCAGTGACAAAGCCACCAATATTAAGGTTGTCTTGTTGCAATTGTTCTTCTGTAGGCTGACGATGATCGCGGTTGATATTCTCGAAATCTGCCTGACAGGATGTGAAGAGTGCCGCAGTAAGTGCAGACACATATATGATTGAATTAATTTTCCGTTTCATAAAAACTGATTTTTAGAAATTGAGTTTCAGACTGAAGCCAACGCTTCTCAAGCTTGGAGCACTGAAATAGTCACTTCCTTGTCCGTAAGTACCTGTTGATGATGCAATTTCAGGATCGAATGGAGCCTTGTTGTAAATCATCCAAAGGTTATTGGCAATAAGGCCAACAGTGATACCTGGCCAGCCCTGTCCGAGCAATGTCCTTGGTAATGTATAGCTGAGACTGATATTCTGCAGGCGTACATTGGTTGCACTGTAATAGTAATAGCCCATTAATTGCTGGTTGGCAACCACCTCATAATACTTCTGAGGATTGACGCGCTGACCATCAGGAAGTTCAACATAACCACGATCGCGGGCATCCGCAGTAGCCTTTGAAACGCCGAACTGATCGAGAACGGCCTGTGTAGGCGAGGTTACGATACCGCCAAAGCGACCATTGATGAGGAATGAAAGGTTCAAACCTTTCCATGAAATACTGTTTCTCCATCCCATATTGAAGTCAGGGTTGGTATTTCCGATTTTGAGACGCTGACCGTTAGGAAGATCCATTGAAGACAAACTGCCATCTTCACCAACAGCAATCTTACCTGTAGCATCACGTTTCAGCACCTTGGTAACATAAACATCACCCATGCTGTCACCCTCGCGAATGTAACCACCACCGGCAGAAGTCTCTGTGAAGTTGATAATCTTACCGTCGATACCGGTGTTATAGTTATGAACCAACTTTCTTACCTTGTTGACGTTACGGCTATAGATGAGGCGCGATTCAATGTCTACTCCACCAATGTTGTCATTGTAAGCCAAAGACATTTCAACACCAGAGTTGGCAATGTCACCAGCCTGAATATACATACCTGTGTAAGGTGATGTTGCAGAGAGTTCAGCCAAGAAAGTCTGGTTGTAAGTATTAGAGTGATACCAAGTGAAGTCGAAATTCAGTTTATTTTCAAACATTCTCAAGTCCAATCCCAATTCATATGATTTTGTCCGTTCAGCTTTAAAGTCATAGAATGGAAGGATAGTACGTGTAGAAGGAATACCATTTTCAATAGGATAGGTAGTGGTACCACGTGTCACACCACGGTATCGGTCTGGAATTGGAGAACCAACTTCTGTGTAAGATCCTCTCACTTTCATGAAAGAAATGAACTCCGGAAGTTTTGCCATCTTAGTAACAATGGCTGACAAACCTACAGAAGGATAGAAGAATGAAGGCTCTTTGGCATTTACCAGCAATGAGCTCCAGTCGTTACGGCCAGTCATTGAGAGGAACAACATGTCTTTCCAAGAAAGTTCTGCACTGGCGAAGATCGCTGTATTACGCTTACGGAATTCAGAGTCGCTTGGGCGTGCGTTGATGGGGTCGAGTGCTGAAGAAGAGAACAAGTTTGGCACTTTCAGAATAGGACCACCAAAACCTACGCTGCTTGAACGATAGTCCTCAAGGCTTGCACCCAAGTTGGCTGTCAAGCGATAGTCTTTACCAAAGCTCTTGTCAAGATTGAACATCACATCCAAATAGGTCTGCTGGTCGGTACCCTGTGAATGTCCATAGATACCATTACCATGTGTGCCGGCATACAAGATGCCCTGTCCGCTCGCATGAAAGCGGTTCTCTGACTCGGTGCTGGTGTTGTCTACACGAACTCGGCCCGTAACATTCAACCATGAAAGGATATCATACTTCAAGCTACCCATAAACATATAACGCTTACGCTTGGTCGGCGTCATCATGTCATTGGTAATGAAGTAGGGGTTCTGCAGCTGCATACCCTGGTCGCCATAAGGCCAATATTGGGTGGCCAACTTGCGTGAAGGATCATAACGCTTGTATAATTCAACTGCCGACCAGTCCTCACCACGAGGGAAGAGATAAACCGAAGTCAGTGGGTTATAGTATTCTCCCGGACGATACATATTCTGTGTATTCTGGATGATGTAGCTTCCACTGACATCAAGATGCAGCTTGTCATTGAGGAAATCACTGGTATTGCGTGCCGTAAAGTTATAGCGGTTGTATTTGTTGTTTGGCAGAATACCGGTAGCATTCGTAGTTGCAACAGAAATATAAGTCTGATTTGTCTTCGTTCCTGTTGTCAAGGTTACAGAGTTGATGTAGTTGTGACCTGTTTTGAAGAAATTCTTTGGATTATACGAAGACGGAGTTGCCAAACGGTCACCCCAGCTATAGAAAGAACCGGCCTTGTTACCGTAAGTGTTCTGGAACTTCGGCAAGACGAAAGGATTAGAGAATTCCATACTGCTTGAAACAGCAACCTTCACTTTTCCTTCTGCACCGCGCTTCGTGTTGATCATGATAACACCGTTGGCTGCCGCTGAACCATAAAGCGCAGCAGAAGAAGGGCCGGTGAGGACGTTGATACTCTCGATATCGTCAGGGTTGATGTCGGCAATACCTTCGCCACTTGGCTGGCTCGAATATCTACCACCGCCAATGTCGCCACCGCTCTTGTTGAGCATTGGCACACCGTCAATTACGTAAAGCACGTTGTTGCCACCCGTGATAGACTTTGTACCACGCATAACGACACGCGTAGGACCACCAACACCCGTAGTTGAAGCGTTGATGTTGACACCGGCAACCGCACCGTTCAAGCTGTTTACAAAGTTTACGTTCTTCACCTTGGTAAGCTGATCGCTACTTACTTTCTGAACATTATAGCTCAAAGCTTTCTCTGAACGCTTAATACCTAAGGCCGTCACAACCACCTGGTCAATCGTATGCGCCTCAGGTTGCAATGTGATTTTGAGTTCGCCATTGCCTGTAACTTTGACCTCCTGAGCATTCATTCCGATATAGCTAACCAGAAGAACAGCTCCCTTTGTTGTTGTCAAAGTAAACTTACCATCGATGTCCGTGATTACACCATTAGTCCCACTCTTACTGTTTTTTACACGTACAGTTGCACCAATAACAGGCTCACCTGTATTGTCGACAATCGTACCTGTTACTTTTACATCGCCATTAGATTGCTGTGTTTCCAAAATCTTCGATGCTGTTACGTTTGTGCCTGCAGTAATCAAGCTCCTGCCGGAATTCTCAGCAGATGCAACATGATTACCAGCAAAAACTTCCAAACAGCAGCAAGATAGGAAAACACTTACTGGGAAAATCTTTCCTGTTTTCATTAGATTTGTGTATTTGTTAACATTAAATTTATTTAGAGTCCTCTCGCGAGTCATCGTAAGAGATATCTCAAAACCCATGCTTCGTTGTTATTAGTTCCTTGTTTAGATTTGCGCTGCAAATATACGATATCCATTTGTAATGGCTTATATGCCATACATAAAATTAACTTCTATAAACATAAGCGTACATATAATTAGAATAAATTTGCTCTTTAATACGCCCATGGACTCTTGGTGTTGTTAATTTTGAAATATAAAATTTCCAGGTTAATCTATCTGAATACTCAGGAGAAGTGCAATTCCTGTTGACCATATCAGCCTTACGGATATGCTACGTGCCAAGGGTGGGGGGCCTTTTTTCTCCAACCGGCTCTGTAACCGTAATACGGTGGAGTTTCTCGGTATTTGGGAACAGTTGAATAATCCCAATTCTAATTGTGCCGAATTCGACAAGATTAAAAGTCAGGCAGGACTCAACAGCTTTCTCGTTTTCCGTCGCGTGCCAAGTATCAAAAGCATTGCTTCTTGGCTGTCCGAGGCCTCGGATTAGCAGAAAATCGGAAAAGACAGTCGTCCGAGGTCTCGGATGAATAAAAAACAAGAAAAATTAGCTTTCCCTCATGGGGGAAAATCAAAATTCAGCGAAAATGAGCTTTCCCTCATAGGGGAAAACAGGAAAACTTCAAAAAACGGTTTTCCCCTGCGAGGGAAAACGAAATAACAGCGAGAACTGACTTTCCCCCGCAGGGGAAAGACTGAAAATGCTGAAAATCATTCATCGCTCATGAGCGACGAGCGAAAAACGCTGAAAACGGCCCGTCGCTCGTGAGCGAAATGCAGAAAATGCGAAAAACAGCGTTTCGCTTGCAAGCGACGAGCGAAAAACGCTGAAAATGGCCCGTTGCTCGTGAGCGAAATGCAGAAAACGCTAAAAACAGCGTTTCGCTTGCAAGCGACGAGCGAAAAACGGGAAAAGTAGGGCTTCGGGGGGGGCCGAAGCTCGGAAAATTTGAAAAACGGGTTCTCGGGATACCCCGAGAAGGCCAAATGTGATATTTCCAAGCGCAAAGTGCTGGCTGAAGACTGAAAACGCAGGGTGTTGATTGAATATGATTGCCTTGCATATTACAAAAACACCGCTTCAACTGTTGAGTTAAGCGGTGTTTCGTATATATTAATATAATGTCGTATATAGTCACCCAATATTCTTATCAGCGTGTTACAATCTCTTTACGCACGCGCCCATCACTATATTTCACAAGATTAATTCCTTTTTGTGGAGCCATGATGCGACGACCGTCAATGGTATAGCGTTCAGTTTCTACAGAAGTATTCTCTTTTTGTGGCAAAGAGGAAATGTCAGTAGTATTGGCATCAGAAATACTACATTTGGCTGCATTCTCGATTTGCCCGGTCTTCATATTAATCAGCAACACACAAACATTCAGTTTCGACTTGTCTTGTATCACGCGCTTGTGAGATATATTGCGAAATACATATTCATGACTTTGTGTCTTATCTGCCTCTATCGGAGTTTTGATGTAGCCGGTCAAAGGGGCTTTGACTCCTTCGGCTGCAATGGCGACAAAATTATTCTCAAGATTTCTCACACCGTAAGGAGCATTGATAAAATAGTCAAGCTCTTCTGATACTCCACGTTCAGCTGTTCTTCCCGAATAATTATTGTATTGTATCCAGTTTGGGCTTTTCATTCCGTCTTCCGTCAGTATATAGGCAAAACCATATGGGGCTTCATTCTTATTTATGCAGAATGTGACGCGTGGAGTTACCGTGATATTTTCTTTCTCTGCATCCCACGTAGCAGAGACTTCTACATCCATATCCGCACCTTTAGCTCTTTCTTCTTTAAACTCGGTTACAGCCTTGGCATAACCCAACAAAAGGTTCCTGTTCATATCGAGTGTGGGGCGGCTTCTGTGATCTGAAGCTTTCCAGGCATAGTCATTACAAGTCAAGGGATCAGCACTGCCACCCGTATGAATGGCAATGCCGATGAAATCGTCAGGATAGTTATGCGCCAAATTCTCCATGAGCGCTATACCACGTGGACAGTATCCACACCACATCCCCGTGTACTCCTCAACCACAACTTTTCGGCGTGGCACTTTCGTAACTGTAATTCTTGGAAGCGTGGCATAGTTGACAGAAGCTCTATTGGCTTCACCATTGACTTTCGTTATCGTAAGCAATAATTCAGTTTCCGAAATTTGGTTGTGTGGAGGCACATCCACTTCTATTGTTGCTCCCTCCATACGCTTCAATGGTTCAGTCAGCACAAACTTTTTCTCTTGTAGAATATTTCCCTGGAAAGATAGCGTATAATCAAAATCTTGAATGGGAGTATTGCCATAATTGGTAATCAGCAGCTGTCCTTTAGCCCTCTCCGCAGTGATCGGCACATATACTTTTCGGCCCGTAGAAGGAATTAGGGTATAATCATTAGCACTGATATCACCCGGATAACCGATGATTGCAATGAGTGCAAGAAGCTGGATATAAAATCTTTTTATCATGTTGTATAATGTGTTGTTTGAGGAGAATACTTAGGGAACAATGTATTTTTGAGTGGAAACAGAACCTTTCACACCTTTGCGATTTACGATATAGACACCTTTGGGAAGCTTTGACAGAGAGGTCAGCTGTTTGTAGAGCAATATGCCCTTGGCGTTGAAGATGTCGTAAGTATAGCTGTCTTGCAATGAGGAAGATACTATTCCTGTGCTCTTCGAATCAAAGTTGAGTGTAACTTTAGGGCCGGCCTTCTCTGTTGTCGCACCGTTTTCTCCTTTTTCTTCAATAAAGAGTTGCAATGTGGCTATACATTTTCCTTTGTCGGAAAAAGAGTAGTCTGCATGAATTTCTTCTTTCTGAGCGGTGGCAGGCAATTCTTTTGTGGCCACGTCGTAGGTATCGACGGCTTCTCCAAAGGTACAACTTTCAAATGCACAGACTTTCAGTTGACCCTCTTCAAGGGTAGTGATGGTGTAGGAGAGTTTCACGTTCTGCTTCTTGCCTGAAGTATTGCGAATGAATAATTTTGTGGAAATTTGTTTCTGTCCAGGAGGAAAAGAAGATTCTTCCACCTTATTCAGATTAAGCGTTGCATTGGGAGCAAGGACATTGCCTTTAGCATCAACGAACATAACTTCATTAGAAATTGCCTGTGCCTGTATATTAACAAAAAGACTGGTCAGTAGACCAAAGAAAACAAGTAATCGTAATTTCATGTTAAGTATTTAATATTTGTATTTTAGAATTTATGTTTCATTTATGAGAGAGATATTTTCTGTCGAACAACTTGCAGTACGCCATTGTCGTTATAGAAGAATGCTACCACCCACGCTTTCTCTGCAACAATGCCATCGGGGAGCGTATAGATAGTTCTTTCCTGGTGCGCATGTTTGGGAGAGAGTGTCAGCTCTGTGCCCCAATCTCCGTTGATAGCAGCCCGCAATATGTGGTTATGTGTATAGTTGTTGTCTACCTTGTTACCAGGGAAAAGCTGTGGAGCAACGATACCATCTTCCACTAACCACAGTTGTAGTCGTCCCTGAATATTATCAGTCAAAGCATTCAAGTCTGTTGTTATCTCCACACGGCGAGTGTCTGAGTGATATTGACATTTAAGTTCTATACCTACTGTTGTTGTCCGAGCAAACTCATTATAGATTTGTCCCGACCAAGCTTCTTTGGAAAGCACACCGCCTCGACGATTGATAATTGCTTTTGGCACGTTGGGAACTTCCCACTTTTTATAATAAGCATCTCCCACATCTGTGCGCAGCCCTACAAAGCCCGGCGCAGCTTTGAGGGCAAGCGGACCAGCATGAACGGCAACGGCAATCAGTTTGTCGGCACTGTAGCGAGCTTGCAATTGCGTGATAGCCTCGGTTGCAGCTGGACAGAAAATGCAGCGCTGCCCTGTGAAGTCTTCAATCAGCACGTTGCGTTGAAGCGTGGCTGCCGGCACTTCAATAAGGCGGTTGTCAGATGCAACTGGGTCACACCCCGTCAGAAGTACAACGCCTACCAAAAGAAGAATATATAAACTTTTCATTTTTATCAGAAGTTATAGTTATAGGAAAGTGTAAGTCCTTTGGTCGCAGGGATATAGCGACATACACCGCCCGAACAATTATAGCCTGCACGAGTGCGACCATAGCCCAATTGCAATCTGTGTGCTCCACCGCTATATGTCACGAAACCTTGGTAGTAGTGCACGTGAGTATTGCCGAGATTGTAGAGATCACTCAAGGTGAACATCCAATGTGGGGCAAGCGACAATTCAGCCAAACCAAATGCCCAATCTTTGTCGCCATCTTTCGAGAAGAGATACTGCCCCTCTATGCGTAGTGTCGTTTTGGGTGCCAGTTTCTGCTTCACATCAGCTACAAAAATATGCGAATGCAGCATTCCTCCATGTCCTTCAAGCAGGGTTTGGTTGTAAAGTTGGTTCATATACATGAAGTTGAGCTTCGTAGTTTTGCCGAGACGTTTCTCTAATTGCACATCAATATCTTGGTAGTAAGTCGACGTTCCCCATGCCCAAAACGGACTGCCATAGCCGTCAGTGCCACTGCTACCTGCGCCATTCTTTTGCACAGAATGAACGTGTGAGAAGTTTACTTTTACCATTGTGCCATATCTTCCCCCCAGCGTTGAGCCTTTAGGAAAGGTATAGGCAGCAGCTGCCTGATAAGCCCATTCCCCTTCGGGACGTGTGGCATAGGGATAAAGTGCAGCCAGGGCATAAGTATGCTCTATCGTGAAAGCCGGCATATGGTTGATGAAAGAAGACGTTCCTTCCATTCCTCTACTACTTCGAAAAGCCATATTCATGCTGCGCTTTGCTTGCAGAAGCAGACTCATTCCGCGTTTGGAGTATGATCCCGAAAGCATTGTCACGTAGCCGTTACGGTAGATGTAACCATTGTCATGAGAGGGGTCTTGGGTTTTCATTGCCATTTCCGCCAGTACATTAAACGCACGATGCTGTACGCGCAACCGCACATCAAAGGCATTAACATAGCGTGGAAGGCGTAGACGGTGGGTAGGATCAGTCATAATGACTTCGTCTTTCTCATATTTATTAACGTAAGAGAAACCTAATGTAGCATAAGTGTTGTGTTGTCTTAAACCTTTATACAATTCATCAATATTCCACTCAATGTCGCCTCCTGTCAGCCAACTGTTGTTGTGTTTCCAATATCTACGCTGACGTCCTGTGATTACTTTCACTGCAACACCAGCCCAAGGGCGATAGAAGAATCGTAAACCTTGCAGTGAATTATCAATGCCGAGACTTCGTTCTTCATAAGAGCGAAGGATGAAACCCGACCCAAACTGCTCATAGAAACTACCTAAGGTCAGTTCTGCATTCTTGTAATTTCCTTTCAAATAAGCATAGGGGACGCCCCAACCTTTGAAATCAGTTTCAAATCCGGGAAGCGGATGCTGCAAATACTCCAACCTTGCTCCAGCCTCTATGTAACGGCTTGTGGCTTTCAAATCAATATAAGTATTCGTCAGGAAACGGCCGTTAAGCGTATTCGCTCCCGTAGTACTATCCTTTTCAGGCAGAAGCATATCGCTTTGAATACTCCCGGAAATGCGCAATTTATTCGGCTGCTCTTGTGCACAAAGCGGCATGTTTGTTATGCCAATGAGCAATCCTATCATTGTCCATCTTTTCATAACACTATCTGCCTGCAACTTCTTTTATCTTTTCGTAAAGCTCAACTTCTGCACCGTCGGTATAGCCATTGTGTTTATAGACAATATTACCTTGTCCATCAAGCAATACTGTATAAGGTATCATCTGAATGCCCAATGCACGTCGCAAATCGCTGTTGGGGTCGAGCAATACATCATAACGCCAGCCGTTCTGGTCAACCAAAGGTTTTACCTTGTTAATGTTCTGTGCCTGATCAATGGAGACTGCTACAATTCGCACACCTGTTTCTTGCTGCCAATCATCGTAAAGTTCATCAATGGCTTTGAGCTCGCGGTTGCACGGTTTACACCAGGTTGCAAAGAAAGCAATAATGAGCGGTTTCCCATTATTTGAGATAGTGTCTGTTTGTACAAGTTTCCCTTCAAAATCTTTAAGTATCACTTTTGGTAGGCGTTCCTGCGCTTCACTTGCAAAGCTGACAAGCAGCAAGCAAAGGGATAAAAATAATTTATTCATCTTATTTGTTTATAGAGAGGGTGCAAAAGTATGAAAAAAAAGTGAAACTACAAAACAGAACAAGCTAAATCAGACTTTTTGAGTGTCTCTTTTTTTGTAAATATAATCTATAATTTTTAACATTTCAGAGTGTCACAAACCTGGGAAAAAACAGCCGGAAAATAGAGATAATCTGTCGACTTTAATGCTTTTTGCTTGCAATTCCATTCATAGTAGATGGTAATTCAAGTCAGATGATGCTGCTATTTGAGTCAAAACAGACGATAATTGAGTGCGAGTTACGACCTAATCTGATGCAAATTACAAAGCTTTTTTATAATATTTGTTGTTGTAATTCGATATGTTTTTTACAACATGTTGATAACCATTGTGTTACAAAATGCCAAAAATCGGGCGTTATTTGGAATGGAGGTAGACTTTTATTCAAATTCCCAAAACAGACGAGGACAATTGTAAATATCCTTGAAATAAATTAACATATAATCCGTTTCCACGCATCATAGTCCGTTGAGCAATACTCATGAAGGGGAATCTCTGAGGCTAACGGGAAGAAAAGAGATAAGTTTCTCCTATCCATTCAGCAGGGCATCTATCGTGTTTCTTACTCTTCTTTCTGTTGTTATCAAAACAGTGTCTTCGTCGGCTCCAGGCTTTCCCATGAAAACTGCAGGGTTGGCATAGGTCATAAGACTGTGCTTGGGTTCGCGTGCAGAGAAATGAAAGGCATGCACTCCTGTTTCTTTATGAATACGTGCAATGTTACTTTCATTCACCCCACAGCCTGCCATGAGGATAATTCTGTTGTCTGCTAAGACATGAAGTTGCCGGAGTAGGGGAATACCTTGCTCTGCCGTAGGTTGCTGTCCGGAGGTCAACACTCTGTCAAATCCCAATAGTATGATTTCTTTTAAGGCTTCCTTGGGGTCTCGGCAGCGGTCAAAGGCACGGTGAAAGGTAACGCTCATTCCTTTTGCATGCTCTAAAAGAAAGGTGTTGGCAGCTTTGTCAATGTCTCCTTCTGGCGTCAGGCAACCGAAAACAACACCGTCAACACCCACGCGTTTGCACAGATCGATATCCATTGCCATGCGTTCCAACTCTTGAGGAGCATAGAGAAAGTCACCTCCGCGATTGCGTATGATGACGTGTAGGCGTGTTTCTTTCAACAGGTTTCTTGCCATTTGCAGTTCTCCGTAAGAGGGCGTTGTGCCCCCTTCGGGTATTCCCATGCAGAGTTCTACGCGGTCGGCGCCTGCTCGCTGGGCTGCTATGCAACTTTCAACACTGTTGGCACAGACTTCAAATTCAAACTTTTTCCGCTCTTTCATATTGCTCATGGTCTTACAACTTACTGCCCGTTTTCACCAATTGTTCGCCCAATCCAATGGTATAACCTTGAGAAATGAACACAACGCGATTGAAAGTGTCGGCAATAATGAATATCGGCAACTGGTTAGCATTGCGAAGTTTCATCTCTCTTACAATCTCTTTCTGGATTATTCCATTCCTGTCTATGCCGAAGATTGTCTTTTCAGGCAGGCTGCCAAACTCGCTTTTCTGGGCTTCAAACTTCTTTTTCTCTGCCTCACTCGTAAAGAGCAGCACCATCGGTCGTCCCCATTTGTCGAGTTTCTCTTTCAGTTTTGCGATGTCGTGCAGGGCGTGGTTGGTTGGTTCCTGGCCTATACCGAGAATTCCCAAGACATAATAGCCTCTACCGGTCTGGCTTAAGACAGAGACTTCTTGCCCATCCTTTTCAAACAAGTCTTCGCTGTTGAAGCTGCCAATGACCTTTATGCCCTCTGTTTCCTGACGGATTACAAGATTTATTGCAGTGGTTTTTCCTGGTTCAATCGTGAAGAAACGCTTGTGAACCATCACGCTTCCATCGGCCATTCGCTGTCCAGACACCAGCAGGTAAGTGCCTTCATCTAATGTTGTTCCCTTTTTGAAAACATTCGACCAGGTAGTTCCTCCACCCATATCCAACTGTCCTTCGTCGAAATTCATAAGCCATGTGCGCCCATTGATAATCTTACTTATCGTGAAATGTGTGTAATATTTCGGATCGTCTAAGTATTCGGTGGGTGTGTAGTTGAGGATGAGTGTACCCGTTTTAGCCACTTGTTGAACAGTTGTATCAAAGTCCACATCCATCCAGTTGCCGTCTTTCTTATATTGTATCTTACCCGTAACGGCATCTTTCCGCGCATCAATGCCTATGCTTCGGGCTACATCTACAAAGAAGATATCCCTGCTTCTATCGTCTGCAACCCTGCATTCCCATACGCTGATAGGTGTCTGGGGAATTCTCATGGCATGCTTGTCGGGATTCATCTTAATGTTTTTCTGTATCCAGTTGACCAGTAGTGCAGGATTATTTCTAAAGGTTTGGGCTTCCTTGCTGAATGCCTTTGCAAAGAAATGTTTGAAGGGTTTGAGTATCATTTCATTTTCCACGCGTGGTGAAAGTTGATTGCTTGGCGCGCTCATGTTGTCTTCCAAGATTTCCATGGGCATGTCGCGAAGGTCTTTGTCGCTTAATGTGCTCAGTAGTTCAAGTGCCCGCACTCTGTCTGAAGCATGCTTTTCAACGAATGCCTTAATGGTTTTCCAGTTGCCGCGTGCTTTTATAATATAAGGTATGGCAGCTGGAATGGTATAGTCTTTCATGCTCTCCTGTGTTGGGAATGTTGCAATGTAACCATTTCGCATAGCATCTTCTTCTGTCAGTCGGGCATTGTTATGTGCCCTTTGTGCATCGGTGACGTCTGGCAAAACCACATGTTCTGCCGGAGGAACAATGTCTAAATCCTCCTCTTTTCCAAAGTTCTTTTCGTCATAGGAAAGCTTGATAGTGACGTGCTTATCCTTCCCGAAAGAAGCCTTTGCATATCCGAAGTGTCCATTCTTGGATGCCCAGACGAGCATATCTCCCTTTCCTGCGGAGAGGAAAGTCTGTCCCTTGCTGTCAGTGTACTTGGAGGCAGCCGTGTAGAATTCGGCATAATTATAGATTTTGAAGTCTACCCTTGCATCTGCAACGGGCTCCCCTTGCCGGTCGATAATACTGAAATCTATTTTTCCTGTACTTCCATAGTTGTCTATCAGATTGATTTCAGTGAAGTTGTTTGTGCGCAACATCACTTCTTCGGGGCCTTCGTAGTCGCCGAAAGCACGTGTGTGCATGAGCATGGCGCGTGAGGCAGGCGCATTGAACCATGCTAAATTCAAAACAGGTTCTGGCTCGCATGCACCTAAAAAGTACCATTTGCCGTCTGCCCAGGCTTCAACCCAGGCATGATTGTCATCAGTGTGTGCCCAGCGGGGCGTATATACTTGTCGGGCAGGAATACCGATAGCCCGCAGCGTACTCACCGTAAACGTGCTCTCTTCGCCGCATCGTCCGCGTCCTGTTTGGATAGACTGCAGGGGAGAAGAGGTGCGGGCATCGGAGGGCTCATACGTCACTCGTTCATGGCACCAATGGTTAACTTCCAATATTGCATCCGTCATGGAGAGTCCTTTTACACGCTCTTTCAGCTCACGGAAGAAGATAGTTCGCGAACTGTCTAACGGTTCGTTGTTCACGCGCATGGGCAGAACGAAATGGCGAAAGAGCAATTCTGGAACTTGTTTACCCCACGACATCTCTCTGCGTGTGCGTAAAGCTGTGCGCACATTGCCTAAATGATAGGCTTTGGGATAATCAGTTGCGTCGGCGATGGGCATGTAGGCATAGAGGAACTTGAGTGCTTCCTCTTCTTCTGGGGTAGTCTGCAAGTTTTTAATCTCCCAGTATTTTGCACCGATAAGATTTATTTTTGCTTTCCAGGCAGACTCTACTTTCTGTCTGAAAGAGGCATCTTTGATGAAATGTTGTGCTTGAACGGTGAGCGAAACAGCTACAAGCAATAGGGTGAACAGCGTTTTCTTCATAGTGAGGTTTTTAATTGTGAGCTAACGGTTAAGCGCAGAGAACCACAACAGATAGCGTGAATATTGTTTGCAATATTCGTAAAAAATATTGGAATATGCAAGTGTTTTCAATGATTTTGTTGCTTATTTGCAGTGTGAGTACTCTACCGTCGTGTATCAAAGAAACTCCTTATATATAATAAGGTGTAAACTTCTATTCCTTAAGGTGGTACAAACCAATCTCTGCAATTGCCGGAACAGCGCGCACTTGCTGGACAGTAAGCCTCACTTCCTTTGCTGTCTGAAGCGGAAATTTCAATAGGCGTTTGTGCCCGATGGTAGTCCCCTCGGTTGCTTTCTGCCACTTTCCATGTGCGTCTTTCACTTCAAGTGTGAATGCTTCGACGCGTTGTCCCTTACGAATGTCTTCCTGAACAGAAAGTACATTGAATGTTGCAGGCTGTTTTAACTTAAAGAGGAAGACCGCTTCTCCTGTTTTCATATTTGGTAAAACGGAGGTGTCGTAATTGTTGTCTATGATATTACGGGGCTTTCCCTCAGATGCGTTGCATGTGATTTTGGCATTGGAAAGCAGATTTTCTGTAAATGTGGCATCATACAACTGACGGAAACCGCGCAGGCTTTGGATATCAGCTTCGGCTAATTTACCTTCTTTGTTTGGCGGTAGATTTAGCAAAAGAACACCATTCATGCCCACGGACGTGAAATAGATGTCCATTAATTCTTTTGGCGTTTTAACCTGGTGGTCTTGACTTTCATGATAAAACCACCCCGGGCGGATAGAAACATCAATCTCTGCGGGATACCAAATGAGTGATTTTGCCTTTTCTATAATCTTTCTGCTACCGAGGTCTTGCCCCATCATATCACCAACAGGCTGTGTCAATACCTCCTTTTGTGAGTTCTGTGCGATAGCTTCCTGGTCGAGATTGTCTTTAGGGACAACGCTCCATTCCGTGCTACGCCCACGTCCTGTCTCTGTTCCAACCCAGCGGACATCAGGCCCCATGACAGCAATTACAGCTTCAGGTTGAAGCTTACGAATAAGCTCATACCAACGAACGAAATCATATTCTTGCTTCTTTCCGTTCGCTCCTTCACCACAGGCTCCGTCAAACCACACTTCGCTTACCTTGCCATACTGCGTGAGAAGTTCTGTAAGTTGGTTTACGAAGTAATCATTATATGCTTCTGTTCCATAGAGCTTGGAGTTACGGTCCCATGGAGAAAGATAAACGCCAAATGCCATACCATACTTTTGGCATGCCTCACTCACCTCGCGAACTACATCCCCCATGCCGTTCTTCCATGGAGAATGTTTCACGCTGTGCTCTGTATAGGCCGATGGCCACAAGCAGAAACCGTCATGATGTTTGCAAGTAAGAATGGCACATTTAAAGCCGGCAGCTTTCAATTCGCTTATCCATTGGTCTGCATCAAGTGCTGTGGGATTGAAGATTGCCTCGGATTCCGTTCCGTCACCCCATTCTTTGCCGGTGTAAGTGTTTATGCCAAAGTGTAAGAATGCTGTGAGTTCCTGACGTTGCCAATTGAATTGCCGTGCAGAAGGTACTACGTGGGCTGCTTTTCTGACAATATCAGCAGGAGTATCCGTTGGTTTGATGACGACAATATTATTCTCCTGTGCATGGAGAGGAGATAAAAAAGAGAATGTGGACAGCAGACAAAATGTTGCAATTGCAGACTTTATAAACTGAGAATAAGCTTCAATCCTCATAAATTTAGATAATGATTGTTAGTTAGTATTGTTTGATAAGATGCAACAAATTTATAATTTTCTGCTGAGAGTGCCAAATAATGGAGCAATAAAAAGTGGGTTTAGGCTTCGTAAATCATAAATATAGATAGCCTAAAGGAGATATCTAAAGGGGGAATGTGACTGCATTGAAAGCTCCATTGACAACCTCTCCCCATTGCAGTTATCTAAATTTCTTTTCAGATTATTTTGTAGTTCCAGAATTTTAACCTACCTTTGTCGCCGATAAACAAAACAAGACTTTAAACAAGAAGAAAGAGATTTGACAATCCATAACGATTTTCTTTTCACACACGCAAGCAATAGCATGATTCAGAGAAACGAAAGTTTTTCTGCCATTCTTTGTGCAAGAAAGTCGTTGGATTATTTGGTAGTTCCAAATAATTTGCTACTCTCCCTATTAGCGCACCTGGCGTCTACGCTTCACATTTTTTCTTATACATACGCGCGCGAGGATCACCTCATGCCCCCAATCCACTAAGGGAATAGCCGATTTCCCCTTGTGCGATGACGCATGTCTTTTTGTGAATCCAAGAAAGAGATTATAAGAATGATTTTAATCCTAAAAAATAATTAATTATGAAGAAAAAGCAAGTCAACTTAAAACATTACCTCGCGCCTCAATGTGCGATTGTTCAGTTGAAAGACGAAACACCCCTACTGGCTACCAGCAATATTGAACACACTCCAGAAGTGGAAAAGAACAAGGAAGAGGTAGAAGAATTAGAGTTTGAAAATGAACCGTAAAAAGAAACAGAAAATGAAAAAGTATAGCAAACAGCAATTTTCAGCCCTGCTGCTGGCTCTGGCTGCCAGCTTTTTGAGCGTTTCGTGTGCCGACGAGGACATTGCGAAAAGCCAGACGAACGACAGTAAAGACGGCGTGAGCTTCTCTGTGACCGACGTGCAGGATGCCCCCGATGGCGAGATGCCGACCCGCGCGACAAGCACGGAAACCTACCTCACGTGCAGCATCGACTTCAATGAGGCAGGCACGTCAGACATGTGTCTCGAGGAAACCACCGTGCCCGGTGTGAACCCCGTGAAGCCTACCCCGCAGACGCGCGCGTGGCTCAAGAGCACCATTGACGGCAACTTTGGTACACTCGCTTGCAAGAACGGGTCTACCACGCCCGACTTCTTCTACAACAAAGAAGTCAATAAGGACGGTAAGATGCTCCAGCCCGAGGTTTGGACTTCGGCAGCCTCCACCTTGAAGTTCTATGCCGTTTATCCTTACATGGACGGCACGAATGCCAAGCAGAAACTCGTGCAGGCTACCTCAGGAAGCCTGCCTTACATCGCTTTTGAAGCTTCGACCGACATCGCCAACCAAACCGACCTGATGACAGCCGAAACCGCTGTGCTCAACTACACCCCCACCGGCGGAGCACCCCACGTTGTGCCCTTGAAATTCTACCATGCGCTGACCGCCATCCGCTTCGGCATCGGCCAAAACCTCTCATGGAACAAGACCATCAAGAGCATCGAGTTCCAAGGCGTCTACAAAAATGCCCGGTACAACCTTGCCACCAAGACCTGGAGCAATCATGGCAGCGCGGGAAACTTCAAACTGGATAACGTCAATGCGTCTACCTCAGGGACAAAGAACAGCGTCATCGTGAAAGACGGCAACACCTTCCTCATGGTGCCGCAGACCGTGCCCGCAGGCGCAAAGATTGTCATTACCTTCGCCGATGGCACCCATATCACCGCCAACATCGGCGGCAAAACCTGGAAAGCCGGTACGACAAAGACCTACATGATGACCGAAAAGAACAGCAACTGGGATTATCAGATTGAGACGACCGACCCTGCCACCATCGCCTATGACCAGACCACAAGCACCAACAACTACACCGTCCAGAGTTATCGTAAAGACCCAACGACCAATACTTTCCAACCCGTGAAGTGGGAAGTCGTGAGCTATCAGGAAAGCACTGACGGCGGTAAAACCTGGAGTGCAGAGAGCACCAACAAGCCCAGTTGGCTCACCAAGCTCAGCCTGACCGAAGGCACTGGTGGAAAGGATGCAGAGGTGGGCAAGCCCACGGTGACCACAGCCATCGTAGACAGCTTAGCCTATCGCAACCAGGCCCTCAAGAATGCCGAAGAGAAAGGAAGCAACTCCAACCCTTACAACCTTGCCAACCAAACCAATGGTGGCGAACAGGTTGAAAACACGGCCAACTCTTACGTGATTTCCGCAGCGGGCTACTATCGCATTCCGCTCGTCTATGGCAATGCCATCAAGAACGGTCAAAAGAACGAAAGCGCGTATAAGACAAGCCATGCAGGCACCAATATTCTGTCGAACTTCAAGGACCATAATGAGCAACTCATCACCAGCCCTTGGATTGCCGAGACCAACAGCGGCGCCAACAAGCCCAATGGCGCAAAACTTGTTTGGGCTGACGAAACTGGGCTCGTTGAAAGTCTTGACATCTCTTCAGATGGCAAGTTCCTGAAATTCCGTGTTCCTAAAGACAAGATTAAGACCGGAAACGCTGTCATTGCTGCAACCAAAGGTGGCGTAGTCGTATGGTCATGGCATTTGTGGTTCACCGAGGCCAACGTGCTGAAGACTACGAAGGTGACCAACTTCCAAAAGAAAGATTACAACTTCACCAACGAAACCCTCGGCTGGAAATATACAAAATGGCAGACTACGACTTATTCAGCTCCCCGCAAGGTGAAAGTGAAAGTACGGCAACTGGAAAAGAATGGTGGCAACTATAAAGAAAGCACCATCACCATCACACAGAACAATGGGGCCCAGCGTGAAGGCTACAACACCCTCTATCAGTTCGGCCGCAAGGATGCGCTCCCTGGAACAGATGATATTCTTGAAGGCACTTTCACCAAAAATGGCGGCAACAATATGTCTATCCAGAACGGTATCCAGCATCCCGGGACTTTATATACTCATGGCTCAACTTGGTATAGCGTCTACAATCAGTACAACCTCTGGTCAATGGACAACACCACAACCGGTTTCAATGACAATGCCGTCGTCAAGACCATCTACGACCCCTGCCCCGCAGGCTTCCACATGCCCGCTTCCAATGCTTTTACGGGTTTCACCACTACTGGCGGAAATACCGAGACGAAATCACAATTCAATATAAACGGTGGATGGGAATCCGGTTTCCACTTCAATAACAAAATCAGCAGTCCTGATGCCACCGTATATTTCCCTGCTTCGGGTTATCGCAACAGCGAAAACGGTTCGCTGTTCGGCATGGGTTACTTCGGCTACTATCGGTCGGCAGGCCCGAGCAACGACGCGGGCTACGGTTACTACCTGCGCTTCTCCCCGAGAGAGGTGTCCCCACAGCAGAGAGACCTTCGGTCGGACGGGTTCTCCGTTCGTCCCGTACGAGATTAAAGCGCGAATCATTATCTCACAGAGTCGCTCATTAGCGTGAAAAATGATTTTCGTCTTACTTTTCGCGCGGAATCCCTGAAAAGCGAAGAAAATCGTGTTTCGGGGCTTCCCGAAGAGCAGAAAACGATGAAAAATGAGAAATACAGCTCGTCGTCGGCCGACGAAATGCAGAAATTGCAAAAAAACACTCGTCGTCGGCCGACGAAATGCAAAAAATGACGAAAACTACTCATCGTCGGCTGACGACAGATGAAAAATGCAAAATAATGCCCGTCGTCGGCCGACGAAATGCAAAAAACGATGAAAACTGCCCGTCGTCGGCCGACGACAGCATATTTTCTTGAATAATCAACAGATTTCAGCTTTAACAAAATAAAAAGGCGGCTTCGGCTGCTACTAATGTCTAACCATAAAAAACAAAAACTATGGAACTAAAAACAATGCACTTAAATCGGCTCCACAACATGGAGCATTTCCAGTTTGCCTCTCACGTCATCGCCATGTGCGAAGAGAGTGGCATCGAGAAAATCGAGGCGGTGCTGAAACCGCTCAAGGATGCCGTGGCCGAGGAGGACAAGGCGCTCAACCTGCCGCGAAAGCAGGAGGGAACGGCCGATTTGGAGGAATTGGACCGCGTGCGCGACCAGGCCTACCGCGCCCTACAGCTGCTCATCGAGATGCACAGCTATTCGGAAGACACGACGAAGCAGAAGTCGGCGCAGCAGATGAACGAGGTGATGAGTCGCTATCCGAAACTCGCCTCGGCCAACTACGACAAGGAGACGGGCATGATCAAGAACCTTGTGACCGACCTGAATGCTGCCGAGCTGTCGGCCGCCGTGACTCAGCTCGGAGCCTCGAACAGCGTGATGCGCCTCTCCGTGGCCAATTCTGATTTCGAACTGCGCTATCGTGCGCTCCTGAAAACGGCGCTGCCCTCGGGCACGTTTGATGTGAAGGCCCTGCGCGTCGCGACCGACAAGGCCCTCAATGCCGTCATCCGCCGCATGGATTCCTTGGACGACCTTGAGCCCGAAACGCCAAAACTGGCCGAGCTCATCCAGCAGTATAACGCCCTCGTAGACAAGCGCCGACTGACTTTGGCTCACCGTGCCGGCACCTCGCAGGCGGCCCGCAACAAACGCACAGCCGAATATGAAGCGCGTTTAAAGCCTGGTTTCGCAGCTTTGGAACAGCTTTTGAAATTGGAAAAAGGCAGCCTATCATTTACAGGCAAGACCGAGGGCACGGGTGCCAAGCGCCACTATGAATTGGCCGTTAAGGGCCAGACGCTGCCCGACGGCAAACTAAAGACAATTTGGGTGGGCCTGAACAAGGACGGTTCTCTATTTCTTTATGAGAAGAAGCCCACGAAGCCAGGGGCGCCTGGCACGACCGAGAAGCCCGAGTATGAGATTAAGCCCAAGTCTGAAGCGTGAAAACGCAGGGCACTTGACAGAAACTATATACCTGATAGCATATCGCTTTTGATATGCTATTCCCTAATGTTCGGCGCAGGCTGTGTTGTGATAACACGGCCTGCGCTTCTTTTTGTTTCAAAGATGTAAGAATTTTCAGACTACGACTTGTCCTGAACAGTATCTAAGGTAGTAAATTAAAGTTAAATATATTGATATTTGGAGGTAAATGTGTATCTTTGGGGGCCTTTTAATCATAACTTTAACATTATCAATGGATCTAAAAGCTAAGAATCACGCGATAAAGACAACTTCACAAGGAAGACCGCATAGCCCTGCAACATGGGTGCCAACGTTGTATTTTGCCATGGGTATGCCTTTCGTTGTACTCAATATGGTCAGTGCACTGATGTATAAAGGAATGGGCGTGTCTGACGCTCAAATTGCTTTTTGGACCTCGCTTATTATGGTTCCATGGACGCTGAAGCCTTTATGGAGCCCATTTTTGGAGATTTATAAGACCAAGAAGTTCTTTGTTGTACTCACTCAATTGCTTACAGGTGTGCTCTTTGCATTAGTAGCCTTTGCGCTTAACTTACCTTCCTTTTTTGCCATTACGATAGCTATCCTTGCGGTGATTGCCATGAGCGGTGCTACACATGATATTGCAGCAGACGGCACGTATATATCGGTGCTTTCCAATGAGGAGCAGGCACGCTGGATCGGTTGGCAGGGAGCGTTTTACAATATAGCCAAGATTGCAGCAACAGGTGGATTGGTTTATCTCGCCGGTACATTTATTAAGCTGTTCGGTGTGACAAAAGCTTGGATGATAATCATGCTGATTATTGCAGTAATCATGGTTTCTGTCGGCGTTTATCATTATTTCATGCTTCCTAATCCCAAAGGAGAAGCCGATAAGGAGCCGGTGTCTCTCAATGACTCCCTGCATGAGTTGCTCGAAGTTTTCTTGGATTTCTTTACCAAACGGCACATCGTCTATTACATCTGCTTCATCATACTTTATCGCTTTGCAGAAGGGTTCGTGATGAAGATTGTGCCGCTTTTTCTGAAAGCTTCACGTGCAGAACAGGGCTTAGGATTAAATGAAGAACAGATTGGACTATACTATGGTACTTTCGGTGCAGCCGCTTTTGTTGTCGGTTCCATTCTTGCAGGCTATTATATCGCGTGGAGAGGATTACAGAAGAGTTTGTTCTCATTGGCATTGGTATTTAATATTCCCTTTGTAGCTTATACGCTCTTGGCACTTTATCAGCCGGAAAGTCTTTGGTTGATAGGTGGAGGTATTGTTATGGAATACTTCGGTTATGGCTTTGGCTTTGTGGGATTGTCGCTTTTTATGATGCAGCAGGTAGCACCAGGCAAGCATCAAATGGCACACTATGCCTTTGCCAGTGGTATCATGAACCTTGGAGTCATGTTGCCAGGTATGATGAGTGGTTATATCAGTGATAAGCTTGGATATCAACATTTCTTCCTTGTTGTGTTGGTATGTACTATTCCAGCGCTGTTGATTACATGGTTCGTACCTTTCACTTATCCTGATGCCACAAAGAAAGTCAAGGCAACAGCAGAGAATGAATAAAGTTAATGCTGTTGAAGATAGAATGAAAACAGAGAAAGAGACAGAATAAAATACCCAAACAAAATAAACATTTTAAAACCCAAAGATTATGAGATTAATCATAGAACCCAACTACGAGCAGTTGTCTAAGTGGGCTGCTAATTATGTAATTGAACGTATTAATGCTGCCAAAGGACAGGCAAAACCTTTTGTTCTTGGACTACCTACAGGCTCTTCTCCAGAGATTATGTATGCTGAATTGATAAAGGCTTACAAGGAAGGAAGGGTTAGTTTCAAGAACGTTGTTACTTTCAACATGGATGAGTACGTGGGACTTCCAGAGGATCATCCGCAGAGTTATCACTCTTTCATGGCAGAGAAATTCTTCAATCATATTGACTGTCCGAAAGAAAATATCCACATTCTGAATGGAAACGCAAAGGATTTGCAGGCGGAATGTCAGCACTATGAGGATATGATACGCGAGGCAGGAGGCATTGATCTCTTCTTAGGTGGCATTGGCCCTGATGGACATATCGCCTTTAACGAGCCGGGTTCTTCGCTTCGTTCCCGTACACGCATCAAGACGCTTACGTCTGATACGCGTATTGCCAATTCACGTTTCTTCGATAATGACCCAATGAAAGTTCCTGCACACGCGCTCACCGTGGGAGTGGGTACAGTGATGGACGCTAAGGAAGTGCTGATACTCGTCAACGGACACCATAAGGCCGAGGCCTTACATGCTGCAGTAGAAGGTGGTATAACCCAGAAATGGACTATCAGTGCGCTGCAGATGCATGAGCATGGCATTATCGTTTGTGATGAGGCTGCTACTGATAAACTCACTGTCGAGACTTACAAATACTTTAAAAACATAGAGAAGGAGAACCTATAATGAAACTGAATTTAAGTTCACAAATCGTACTTAACCAGACACCTGAAGCGTTTTACCGTCCAGCTACAGCTGTAGACCGTTCTGAAATCACTCGTTTTGAGAAAGTTCCGACCGACATCTTTCCAACGATTGAGGAGGGAAGTGTGAGTATTGTCAATCAGTTGGAAGCTGAAATCAAGCGTAAACAGCAGGGAGGGGAGTCCTTTGTTCTGGGCGTAGGCTCTGGTTCTTCGCTTACTCCTATCTTTCAGGAGATGATTAAAAGATATCAAGCAGGGAAACTGAGCTTTAAGAATGTCATCATCTTCAATGCTTACGAATATTTCCCACTTAGTGCTGAGAACGTTAATCGCAGCATCAATCAGCTTAAGGAACGCCTGTTAGATCATATTGACATAGAGGAACAGAATATCCATACCCCAGATGGCACCATCAGCCAGGATGATGTGCAAGAGCATTGTTATCTCTACGAACAGCGCATCAAGAGCCTTGGCGGTTTAGATGCTATTCTTTTGGGAATAGGTCGCATGGGTAATATCGCCACTAACGAACCCGGGTCAAGTCTCACTTCTACATCTCGTCTCATTCTTATTGACGAAATGTCACGCGATGAAATGAAGATGAGCTTCGGATCGCAGGAGACCGTGCCTCCTTGTTCTATCACAATGGGAATTAACACCATTCTTTCTGCACGCAAGATATTCCTTACTGCTTGGGGGGAAGAGAAAGCTGATATCATTAAGGAAACCGTTGAAGGCAAGATTACGGATGCCGTTCCTGCCTCTTTCCTGCAGACTCACAACAATGCCCACGTGGTTATTGACCTTTCTGCAGCTGCTAAGCTGACGCGTATTCAGCACCCTTGGCTTGTTGCATCTTGCAAATGGACAGATAAATTGGTGCGTTCAGCACTTGTATGGCTTTGTCAGATTACAGGCAAACCAATCCTTAAACTGACTAATAAGGACTATAATGAGAATGGTTTGAGTGAGTTGTTGGCTCTCTACGGCTCGGCCTACAATGCCAATATCAAGATTTTCAATGACCTTCAGCACACGATTACCGGATGGCCAGGAGGAAAGCCTGATGCTGACGACACCTATCGTCCGGAGCGTGCTAATCCATTCCCAAAGAAAGTAATTGTCTTCTCACCACACCCTGATGACGATGTAATCTCCATGGGTGGCACACTACGTAGACTTGTACAGCAAGGACATGACGTGCATGTAGCTTATGAAACTTCGGGTAATATTGCCGTCGGTGATGAGGAAGTTGTACGTTTCATGCATTTCATCAATGGCTTCAATCAGCTCTTCGGTAATGAGCAGGATGAGATTATCCGATCAAAATATAAAGAGATAAAGCAATTCCTCAAGAATAAGAAGGAGGGTGATATTGACAGTCAGGACATACGTACTATCAAGGGACTTATCCGTCGTGGAGAAGCTCGTACAGCTTGTACTTTCAATCAAATTCCTCTTGACCATGTTCACTTCCTCGACTTGCCATTCTACGAATCTGGTAAGATAGAGAAGCTTCCTATGGGTGAGGCTGATGTGAATATCGTCAGGAAACTCATCTCAACTGTAAAGCCTAATCAGATTTATGTGGCTGGAGATTTGGCCGATCCACATGGCACTCACCGCAAGTGTACCGATGCTGTTCTCGCCGCTCTTGATATGGAGAAGGAGGCGAAAGCAGAGTGGTTGAAAGACTGCCGAGTATGGATGTATCGCGGTGCATGGGCAGAATGGGAGATTGAAAATATCGAAATGTGTGTTCCAATGAGTCCGGAAGAACTTCGTGCAAAGCGTAATTCCATTCTTAAGCACCAGAGCCAGATGGAGAGCGCACCATTCTTGGGCAATGACGAACGCCTCTTCTGGCAGCGTTCTGAAGATCGCAACCGAGGCACAGCCAAGCTCTATGATGATTTAGGACTGGCTTGTTACGAAGCGATGGAAGCTTTCGTAGAATATAAGATATAAGTAATTCATTCACAATCTAAAAACCTATCTATGCACAAAAGAATGTTAATGATAGTTGCTCTCTGCGCTTCTCTGTTACAGGTTAGCGCAGCAGAAGCCGACTATCACGTAATTCCGCTGCCTCAGCAGATTACGATGAGTAAGGGTAAGCCTTTCAGTCTGTTGCCGACAACACAGATTATCTGTACCTCGTCTGATGAACTGATGCAGAAAAATGCACGTTTCCTTTGCGACTATATCAAGGAAACAACGGGGCTGACGCTTAATGTCAGTAACTCTGCTAAGGTGAAAACGCCGGCAATCATGCTCGTGCTTGACCCGAAAATGCAGGGAGAAGAGGCCTACAAACTCTCTGTCTCGGCTAAGAAAGTGGTCATCAGCGGACGTACTTCCACTGGTATCTTCTATGGCATTCAGACGCTTCGCAAATCATTGCCTATCATGAATGCAGCAAATGCGGAGCCTATTATGCTTCCGGCTGCAGAGATTACCGATGCACCTCGCTTCGCTTATCGCGGCATGATGCTTGATTGCTCACGTCATTTCTTCTCTGTTGATTTCGTGAAGCGATATATAGATTTACTGGCACTTCACAACATGAATGTCTTCCATTGGCATCTTACCGATGATCAGGGGTGGCGTCTTGAGATAAAGAAGTACCCAAAACTGACAGAGATTGGTTCCAAACGTACAGGTACAATCATGGGGCATAACTCTGATGTTGATGACGGACAGCCCTATGGTGGTTTCTATACACAGAAAGAGGCAAAGGAGATTGTGGAGTATGCACGCCTGCGTCATATCACCGTTATTCCTGAAATTGACATGCCTGGTCACATGAAAGCAGCCTTAGCTGCTTATCCCGAACTTGGTTGCACAGGCGGGCCTTATGAGGTCGGTCACGCTTGGGGCATTTATAAGGACGTGCTCTGCTTGGGGAATGAAAAGGTTTATCAGTTTGTCAATGATATCATTGATGAAGTTGCCGACATCTTCCCAGCCAAGTACATCCACATTGGTGGTGATGAAACTCCGAACACACGCTGGGGAGAATGTCCTAAATGTAAGAAGGTTGCTGACGAGAATAACTTGAAATTGAACAAGCTGCAAGCTTACTTTACCAACCGCGTTGAGAAATACATCAACGGCAAGGGACGTGAGATTGTCGGTTGGGATGAAATCCTTGATGGCGATATCAACCCGAGTGCAACTATCATGAGCTGGCGTGGTATCGAGCCGGGAGAGCGTGGAGCGAAGTTGGGTCATGATGTCATTATGAGCCCCACGTCATACTGTTACTTTGACTATAAGCAGAATAAAAACGAGGAAACAGAGCCGGAAGGCCAGCATGCACTTCTCACAGTAGAGAAAGTCTACAGCCTTGACCCTGCACCTGCAACGATGTCTGCAGACTCCCGTAAGCATATTCTGGGCGCACAGGGAAACCTTTGGACCGAATATGTGGCTTATCCAAACCGTGCCGAATATGCCGTGTTGCCCCGTATGGCGGCCCTTTGTGAGGTACAGTGGACGCCAACCGATAAGAAAGATTTCAATAACTTCAAGCAACGTGCAGACCACATGGCAAAGATTTATGATCTCCACAACTATGTCTATGCACTCCACCTCTGGCCAAATCGTTTCAATCACAATAGGTCTGACTGGTAAACATCATTCTTTTCAGAAGTCGGGAGAACAACAGTTTGTTGCCCGATAACCTCATCCGGAGGCTCATGTTCAACGCATCTATAGGCTGTTGACATTGAGCCTCTTGTTTCGTAGCTATCTAAAACTCTTTTATCTATGAAGCCTTTGAAAGCAAAGACAATCTACATTATTGTGCTCCTCCTGTGCACGTTGCATGCAGGGGCACAGACTCTTGCGTGGTACGACCCCGTGAAAGCCCCCCAATCATGTATTAACGGTAGAGGTTGGGATAGCGAACTGCAAGGAACCTACACCCGTTTGCCTAATCGTATGCAGGAGAATATGCCCGAGAAAGTGTGGAAACTGTCGCAGAATGCAGCAGGACTAACCATAAGATTCACTACGAACTCGCGAACCTTGCAAGTCAAATATACCGTGGTTAATGCTCCTCAATTGCCCAATATGTCAAGGCTCAATCAGGCAGGAATAGACCTATATGCGACAAATAACAATGGCCATACGCACTGGATTGGTAACCACATGCAGTGGAATTGGGGTCCTGACACAATCTCTTTTGCTTTCCGTGAGCTTGAAACTGGCGAGGGAACTTATGAATTATATCTTCCACCTTACAGCACTTTGACATCACTTAAGGTTGGTGTTGAGAAAGAAGCAACCTTTAATTTCTGCCCTGTGAGGACCGATAGTCTCGTAGTCATCTATGGTTCTTCTATTGTTCAAGGTGCATCTCCGTCGCGTCCGGGGCTCATGTGGACCAATATTCTCCAACGACAAACCGGTTATAACATTGTGAATATGGGCTTCTCCGGCTCTTGTTTAATGGAACCTGAACTGTTCAAAGCTTTGAGTGAGATTGATGCCAAACTGTTTATCATTGACCCGATCCCCAACAGTTACAGGCTCACTGATGAAGAAATCATCAAGCGCATCACGCAAGGTGTGCATCAGTTACGTCGAAAAAGCAATGCACCTATCCTTTTGTCAGAGAGCTATCCGCAGCCCGACATCACCTTTAATCCGCATGCTGAAGACCGCATGCGCAGTGCCAATAAAGCATTGCGGGCAGCTTATGAGTCGCTGCTCAAGGCGGGAGTGAAGGGTATCTACTATCAGAACAGTCAAGAGATTGAATTTACTGAAGATGCCATGATAGAGGCTTCTCACCCTAACGACATCGGGAATATGGCTTATGCAAAGGCCTATGAAAAGAAACTCAAGGAAATCCTGCATTAAACAGTAGCAGGATATTCCTTTATTTTAGACGTAAAAAGAAGGGCTGTCAAGGTCATATTTTCACGCTTCAGTCCTTCTTTGAAACTTTGTAAGCCATGAAATCACAGTGTATCTTGCTGCTGACGGATACATTTCTACCTGTCTTGTTGAAGTTAAACAGCATTTTTGACAGCTTCTGTTCAAGGCGTTGTAATTTTATAAAACAGTTCCTCTGGAATTATGATTTTGTAAATTTTATATCCTGTTTTTTGCCCCTTTTCAATATGACCAAATAGAAATGAAAGACCGCTTTCTTTGCATCTATGATGTCATTTAATGGTTTCGATATCCTCGGTTCTTTCCTTTTATCTTTCAATCTCTGTCACTTTATCGCGCAATATGACTGAGATGACCGTGAGATTTGATGCAGATTGCACCACAATTTGATGCAGATTGCAAGGTTATTTGATGCAAAACACAGCATATTTCAGTGTGATTTTACATCGCTTTTTGGCTTGAGTTTTATAATGGTTTGATAGCCAATGAGTTGTAAAATGCCAAAATACAGCGCATATTTGGAGCGAGGAAGACTCCTGTTTCAAATACGCGAGTTATGCGAAAGCATTTGTAAATATTTTTAGGAAAGAATAAAATAGATTTTAATCTTAAGCAAACAACTCCTTGAAGTGTTTTGTCCGAGCCTCTCCTTTCTGTGGCATCGTCATTTCATTGAATATAGTTTCTTGTCTTCTCCTGCTTTTAGTTTGCTACAGATAGCCTTTTGCTAAAGCCTTTGTTACATTTTGATGAACCGTCTTCCTCATGTCTGTTTAAAAGAGTTAAGAAGTGTTTTGACGGCTTAATGTTTAATAAATCAAGAGTTTTATCAAAGAAAAGAATTACCTTTGTTATGCATTATTACATGCTGAAATTCACAGAACTAAAAACGTAAAAACATTTTTATAATGAAAAACTTAAAAGACATTCTGCCTTGGGAAGACCGTCCTCAAGGTTGTAAGGACGTGATGTGGCGTTACAGTCAGAACCCCATTATCCATCGATATGACATTCCAACGTCGAACAGTATCTTCAACAGTGCCGTCGTTCCATTTGGAGAAGGCTTTGCAGGGGTGTTCCGTTGCGACAACAAAGCTGTGCAGATGAACATCTTTGCAGGCTTCAGTGATGACGGTATTCATTGGAAAATCAATGAAACTCCTATTGTCTTCGAAGCTGGGAATACAGAGATGATTGAATCAGAGTATAAGTATGACCCACGCGTCACATGGATTGAAGACCGCTATTGGATTACTTGGTGCAACGGTTACCATGGACCAACGATAGGTATTGGCTATACTTTCGACTTCAAGACATTCTATCAGTGCGAGAATGCCTTTCTTCCTTTCAACCGAAATGGTGTACTCTTTCCCGAAAAGATTAATGGGAAGTATGCCTTGTTGAGCCGTCCGAGTGACAATGGTCATACGCCGTTCGGCGATATCTACCTTAGTTTCAGTCCTGACATGAAGTATTGGGGCGAGCATAGATGTGTGATGTCACCCACGCCTTTCCCACAAAGTGCATGGCAATGTACCAAGATAGGTGCCGGTCCCGTGCCTTTCTTGGTCGATGAAGGCTGGCTTTTGTTCTATCATGGCGTAATCACAACGTGCAACGGTTATCGCTATTCGATGGGTGCGGCCATTCTGGATAAGGAGCATCCGGAGCGAGTTCTCTATCGTACTCAACCTTATCTCCTGGCTCCGAACGCTCCTTATGAGCTTCAGGGTGACGTACCTAATGTGGTGTTCCCATGTGCTGCACTCCACGATGACGAGCGTGTGGCCGTGTATTATGGGGCAGCCGACACAGTCGTAGGATTGTCCTTTGGCTATATTCGCGAGATTGTTGACTTCATTAAGCAGAACAATATATTGAAATAAACATCGTTTTTGCGGGGTAATGCAGGGTGCATTATCCCGCAACAGTTATCACTTCGCATGATGATATATCGTATATTGTTGCGCCAAGTGTATGTGTTTCTCATACAATATTCGTATATTTGTAACCGAACTGCAAACCTCTTTTAGCTTTTAACTCTTTACACTATGAAGAAAAACCTCATCATTGCCTTGTGTATAGCGTGCAATTTAGGTACGCTACAGACAGCCCGTGCATCTGAGATTGAACCTGTTGACTTGGTAAACACCTTTATTGGCACTTCTAATTTAGGTACAACCAACCCCGGAGCCATTTGCCCTAACGGACTCATGTCGGTCGTTCCGTTCAATGTCATGGGCTCCGATGAAAACAAATGTGACAAAGATTCACGCTGGTGGTCGACGCCCTATGAGTTTCATAATGTGTTTTTCACGGGCTATTCCCATGTCAACCTCAGCGGTGTGGGCTGTCCCGATGTGGGTTCTTTGCTGTTGATGCCTACCACAGGAAAACTCAATGTTGACTATCGCGAATATGGAAGTCACTATAAAGATGAGGTGGCTCGCCCGGGTTATTACAGCAACTTCCTCGTAAAACACGGTGTAAAGACTGAGGTTTCGGCTACGCTCCGCACTGCAGTTGAACGCTTCACGTTCCCTAAAGGAGCCAGCCATCTGTTGCTTAACTTAGGAGAAGGACTCACAAAAGAAAGCGGGGCAATGGTAAAACAGGTGAGTCCGACGGAATATGAAGGCTTTAAGTTGCAGGGAGCTTTTTGTTATTATGCCCAAGCTGTATTCCCTATTTACTTCGTTATGCGTGTAAATAAGGTGCCGGAGAGTGCTGGTTATTGGAAGAAACAGCGTGAACGGCCTGACAAACAGGCTGAATGGTTCCCCGATAGAGGGCAATATAAGCTCTATACGGCTTATCAGAAAGAGATTGCCGGCGATGATATCGGTGTGTATATGAACTTCAATACTGCCGAGAACGAAGTCATTGAGGTGCAGATAGGCGTGTCGTTTGTGAGCATTGCCAATGCACGTGAGAACCTGAACGTAGAGCAACAAGGCAAGGATTTCAATGCCGTTGCGCAGGAAGCACGGCAGAAATGGAACGCCGATCTCAAGCGTATAGAAGTTGAAGGTGGTACAAAAGACCAGCAAACTATCTTTTATACCGCACTGTACCACACGTTGATACATCCTAATATCCTGCAAGATGTGAACGGAGATTACCCTGCTATGGAGAGCAGTCGTGTGTTGAAACAGAGTGAGGGCAATCGCTACACAGTATTTTCCCTGTGGGATACCTACCGCAACCTGCATCAATTCATGACTCTAATCTTTCCCAATCGTCAGCGAGACATGGTTAAAAGCATGATCAGCATGTATGATGAGTGCGGTTGGTTGCCTAAATGGGAACTCTTTGGACGTGAGACTTACACGATGGAAGGCGACCCTTCGATCCCTGTTATCGTTGACTGCTGGTTGAAAGGGCTGCGTGGTTATGACATCAACAAGGCCTACACAGCCATGAAAAAGGGTGCAATGACAGATGAAAAGAGTAATCCTTTGCGCCCGGATAACAACGAATATGTGGAAAAGGGCTATGTTTCGTTGCGCGATTCGTTTGATAATTCGGTGTCACATGCTTTGGAATATTACATTGCTGACAATGCTTTGTCACGCTTGGCCAATGCTTTGGGCCACAAAGCCGATGCAAAGCTGTTCTATAAACGGTCGATGGGCTATCGCCATTACTTTAGTAAAGAGTTCAATATGCTGCGTCCTATTCTGCCGAACGGCAAGTTCTACAGTCCGTTTAATCCACTCCAAGGGGCCAATTGGGAACCTTCTCCGGGCTTCCATGAGGGAAATGCGTGGAACTATACATTCTATGTGCCCCACGATGTCTATGGACTGGCCAAGTTGATGGGTGGAAAAGAGCGTTTCGTTAAACAGCTTCAGTCGGTGTTTGACAGAGGAAACTACGACCCAACTAATGAACCTAACATTGCTTATCCATTCCTCTTTTCTTATTTTAAGGGCGAAGAATGGCGCACACAGGTGCTCACTCATCAGTTGCTTCAAACCTATTTTAAGAACACTCCAGAGGGACTTCCCGGCAATGATGACACAGGAACTATGTCGGCTTGGGCACTTTTCAGCATGATGGGCTTCTATCCTGATTGCCCGGGTGAGCCGGCTTACACGCTGACTTCACCTGTCTTCGACAAGATAACTCTTCATCTTGATGAAAAACAATGGGGTAGAGACAAGCTTGTTATTGAGACTCTGCGAAGCAATCCTAATGCCGTTCGCATCGAAAAAATGGAAGTTGGTGGTAAGCCTTGGCATCAGTATCGCATCAGTCACAATGACTTGGTGAAGGCCGGTACATTGAAATTCACATTAAAATAATAGCGATTGTCGTGGCGCACCATTCAAAAGGCGCCACGCATAGCTAATCTTGACGAAATGAAATCATACGTAAAATTAGGTGTAATAGTTTTGTTGTCCGCGTGTTTTAGTTTTGAAACCCACGCACAAAACATCATTCCGAAGCCCCAAAGTATAGTTAAAGGTAAGGGAACGTTGGCTTCAAGTCAGTTGGAAGGTATCATGTCCAATCTCAATGGAAAAGATATAGCCCTACTGAAAGATTACATTCCGCAGTCAATAAGCCAAAAATTAAATGCTAAAAAGAAACGTTCTGTACACAAAGATAGTGGCTGTTTCTTACAGTTGGTATGCACAGGAACGCCCCGGCAGGCTCAAATGGCAGCGGATAGTGTGCGGCTTCAAGGTTATCATCTTCGCATTTCTGACCATGGAGTGAAGATAGAAGCGCTCACACCCATGGGACTTTTCTATGGTTTGCAAACGCTTCGACAACTCGAAGAGAATGGGAAGTTTCCCTATATAGCCATTACCGACCAGCCCAAATACCCCTACCGAGGCATCATGATAGACTGTTCGCGCCATTTTTTCCCGATAGATGTGCTCAAGAAACAGCTTGATGCAATGGCTTATTACAAGTTTGATCGCTTCCATTGGCATTTGGTTGATGGTGGAGGTTGGCGCTTGGAAATCAAGAAATACCCTCGTCTGACGGAAGAAACTGCCTACAGAACACAGGAAGACTGGGAAAAATGGTGGAACAACGGTGACCGAACTTTCTGCCGAAAAGAAACTCCCGGTGCTTACGGAGGCTATTATACGCAGGATGAAGTGCGCGATCTTTTGGCCTATGCTGCAGCCCGACACATCACGGTTATACCTGAAATAGAAATGCCTGGGCATAGTAATGAAGTGCTATGGGCCTATCCAGAGCTTGCATGTGGAGGCAAAGTGCACGGTCAATCCGATTTCTGTGTAGGCAAAGACAGTACCTATCAGTTCTTGAAAGATGTGCTTATGGAAGTTATGGGGCTATTCCCTTCTTCTTATATTCATATTGGTGGCGACGAAGCAGAGCGTAAAACATGGGCCACTTGCACCGATTGTCAGCGCGAGATGCAGGCAAACGGGCTCAAGACAACAGCCGAATTGCAAGGTCATTTCACAGAAAAGATAGAGCAGTTTCTCAACAGTCATGGTCGGAGACTCATGGGTTGGGATGAGATTATGGAAGGAAAACTTGCACCAAATGCCGCTGTCATGTCGTGGAGAGGCTTCAAAGCTGGACTCGAAGCCGCACGAAAAGGACATCCGGTTGTGATGACTCCCGGAGAATATTGCTATCTCGACATGTATCAAGACGCGCCAATGACACAGCCAAAGGCACAAGGTGGCTTCGTAACACTTGAGAAAACGTATGGTTATGAGCCTCTTCCTGATAGTTGCAGGACACCACAAACCGAAGCTTTTGTTGAGGGATTGCAAGGTAATGTGTGGACAGAATATATCTCAACTCCCAAACATTTGGAGTACATGCTCTATCCCCGAGCCTTAGCTTTGGCTGAGATTGGATGGACAAATGGCCCTAAGGATTATGCAAAGTTCCGTAAACGGGCACTTCATGCCGTTGCTTTCTTACAGCAGAAAGGCTATAACACTTTCGATTTGGCCCATGAGATTGGGGAGCGAAAAGAATTTGTTTCCGGCATTAACCATGAGGCTTTGAATAAGAGAGTGACCTATCTGAGTAAGTATGCACCGAAGTATCGTGCCGAAGGTGATAGCACTTTGACCAATGGACGCGGTGGAAACTGGGGATATATCGAGGGCAGATGGCAAGGCTTTATCGACCCTAAAGGCGTGGAAGTCATCATAGATATGGAGAAGGTTACAGATATTAAAGACATTGAAATCAACTTCATGCAACAGCCTGCCAGCATGATTTATACCCCTGCTTCAGTGCAAATTGGTGTGTCGGCAGGTGGAAAAGACTATGTTGAAATCGATAAAACAACTTGTGATATCCAACCTTCTGCAGGCTATCTCATTTATCCTTACCGTTGGAAAGGGCATGCCAAAGGTCGCTATGTGCATATCAAAGCGCAGCTTCATGAGCCCGACAGTTGGCTCTTTACAGATGAAATAATCATTAACCGAAAATAAATAGCATATGAAAAAGATACTTCTTGCGTTACTTCTTTTAGGCAGTTTTCATGCAAAAGCAGCCGACACCTTATTTATTAAGCAGCCCCAAGTGCCTATTCTCATAGAGCGTCACGACAATATATTGCTGTTGATGCGACTTGATGCCACGGAAACTAAGATGTTGGATAACGTTGAAGTCGACCTTGACAAGGCCTTCCCAATCAATCAAGTGAAGACAATCCGTCTCTATTATGGGGGTACCGAGGCTCGGCAACATAGCAAAAAGATGCGCTTTGCGCCTGTAGATTACATCACAAACTTTACACCTGGCAAGACTTTACGTGCCATACCGTCGTATGTCGTGCTGCGAAATGAACTCAAACCTACGGCACATCATCTCACATTACAAGCCAAACAACAACTCTTCCCAGGCGTAAATTATTTCTGGGTAAGCATTGAAATGCAGCCCAATGCGCCAGTTAAAACAAAGTTGAAAGCCGTACTTTCAAAGGCTGTTGCCGACGGAAAAGCACTGCCACTTGTCAACACCTCAACTCCCGATATGGAGCGAAGAATGGGCATTGGTGTGCGTCATGCGGGTGATGATGGCGTTTCTGCGTATCGTATCCCTGGTTTAGTGACGACAAATAAAGGTACACTTCTTGGGGTTTATGACGTGCGCTATAACAGCAGTGTCGACCTACAAGAACACATAGATGTAGGATTAAGCCGCAGCACTGATAATGGGAAAACATGGGAACCCATGCGTCTGCCATTGTCTTTTGGTGAGAATGGCGGTCTTCCTGCTGCCCAAAACGGTGTCGGCGACCCTGCAATCTTGGTGGATAACACCAATAATACCATTTGGGTTGTAGGCACTTGGACTCATGGAATGGGTAATCAAAGGGCGTGGGTAAGTTCACAACCGGGTATGGACAAGTATCATACGGCACAATTAATGATGTCAAAAAGCACCGACGATGGGCGCACATGGTCGGCTCCTATCAATCTGACAGCACAGCTGAAGCACCCGGAATGGTACTTCTTCTTCCAAGGGCCAGGCCGTGGTATCACTTGTAAAGACGGCACATTAGTATTTGCCATGCAGTTTATTGATAAGAACCGAGTGCCTCATGCAGGTATCATGTATAGCAAAGACCATGGAAAAACATGGGCTATTTCGGAGCCGGCATGCAACAACACCACTGAAGCTCAGGTGGCAGAACTGCCTAATGGCGAACTTATGCTCAACATGCGGAACCAGAGTGGCGGTGGAAGGGCGGTGTATACCACACGTGATAGGGGTAAGACATGGCAGGAACACTCTTCTAACATCAAGGCTTTGCAAGAGCCAATCTGCATGGGAAGCCTCATCAGTGTGCGTGCCAAGGACAATGTCTTGGGTAAGAATATCCTGCTTTTTGCCAATCCTAACGACCCAAAGGAACGCAAAAACATCACTATAAAGATGAGTTTCGATGACGGAAAGACATGGAAAAGCGAGCATCAAGTGCTGTTAGATGATGGCTATGGCTGGGGATATAGCTGTCTTACGATGATAGATCGCGAAACCGTAGGCATTCTTTATGAGAGCAGTGTGGCACAGATGACATTCCAAGCCATACCGCTCAAAGACTTGATTACAGATAAAGGAAAAGGTCATACGCCCAACACAGTTGTGAAAAGAGGGCCTGTTTGCCTGACAGAATAAACCATAGGGTAAAACCATATCGCTCAAACGGTTTTGCAATATGCCTCATCTTACGCGCTAATATGGCTCATCTTACGCTCTAATATGACGCATTTCACACGGTAATATGACCCATTTCGCAAAACGGTTACAACAGAAAACAAAAACAGATAAATAGAAATCAGTAACTAAATGATATTCAGTATGAAACAAATGTTATTGGGACTGATGCTCCCACTCGCTGGTGTTGCAGGCTTACAGGCGGCAACTCAGCCCACGATGCAAGACTATACGCAATATGTCAACCCCTTTGTGGGCACAGGAGGGCATGGACATGTGTTCCTCGGAGCTAACGTTCCATTCGGTCATATCCAAGCCGGCCCGACGCAGAAGAAGCAAGGTTGGGACTGGTGTTCAGGCTATCATTACAGCGATTCTGTTCTTGTTGGTTTCGGACAGATGCACCTTAGTGGCACGGGTATCGGCGATTTGGGCGACATTGCCTTGCTTCCGGTGACGAAAAACAACGAGCGCGAGGTGAAGTTTTCACATAAAGCTGAGTATGCAACGCCGGGTTATTATGCCGTAACTTTGGCCAATGGCGTGCGCGTTGAGCTTACCGCTACACCGCGAACAGCATTTCATCGCTACACTTTCCCTGCTGATGCGAAGCAGGAACAAGTAGTGCTCGACCTGTCGCAAGGTATTGGTTGGGACAAGATGACTGCCTGCTCTATGAAGCAAGAGGGACAGAATACCGTCGTAGGTACACGCTTTTCAACGGGTTGGGCTAAGGACCAACGTGTGTTCTTCGTAGCCGAATTCTCGCAACCCATCACTCATCAGGTTATGGAGGGCGATACTTTGAGCGTGCTATCCTTTGAACCAACAGGTCAACCGCTCATGGTGAAAGTGGGCATTTCAAGTGTAAGTATTGAGAATGCCCGCAAGAATTTACAGCAAGAATCGCCCAATTGGAACTTCAATACCGTTGTGGCTGATGCACAGACGGCATGGAACAAGGAGTTGGGAAAGATTGATATCCAGACTAACAACGCTACCGACAAACGCATTTTCTACACAAGCTTGTATCACACCATGACTGCACCTTCGGTGTTTAATGATGTGAATGGCGAGTACAGAGGTGCTGATGGCAAGACCTATCACGGTGACTTCACGCCTTATACCACCTTCTCTTTGTGGGACACTTATCGTGCTGCTCACCCGCTGATGACGCTCATTCATCCCGAAAAGCAACGCGACATTGCACAGACAATGCTCCATATTGCACAGCAACAAGGCCGTCTTCCCGTGTGGTATTTAGAGGGAAATGAAACCGATTGCATGGTGGGTAACCCTGGTATTCCTGTGCTTGTAGACATTGCCTTGAAGGGTTTCGACGTGGATAAGCATGCAGTTTTGGATGCAGCTAAGAAGACACAGCTCTTCGGCGACCGTGGTTTGGACTTGTTAAAAAAGTATGGTTATCTTCCTTGCGACCTTGACCCCACTCATGAAACCGTAGCCAAAGGCTTGGAATATGCCTTGGCTGATGGCTGTATTGCAAGATTAGCCAAGGCGTTAAAGGCCGAGAAAGACTATAAGTACTTCCTGAAACGCAGCCAATCTTACCGTGATTACTACTTCGATAAGCAGACTAAGTTCATGCGGGGCATTGATTCCAAGGGCCATTTCCGCGAACCTTTCGACCCATTCAAGACCATTCACCGTGCTGACGACTATACAGAAGGCACCGCATGGCAGTATATCTGGCTCGTGCCTCATGATGTTCACGGTCTCATTTCAATCTTCGGTGGCGACAAACCCTTTACAAACAAGCTCGACTCTCTCTTCATTGTGCAGGGCGACATGGGCGAAGATGCTTCTCCTGATATATCGGGTTTGATCGGACAATATGCGCATGGAAATGAGCCCAGCCACCATATTGTCTATCTCTATGACTATGCCGGTCAGCCTTGGAAAACAGCTTCGCGTGTCCGCGAGGTGCTCAATACGATGTATCATGATAATGTTGATGGTCTGAGTGGCAATGAAGATGTGGGTCAGATGTCTGCTTGGTATATTCTTTCTTCCTTGGGTTTCTATCAAGTTGAGCCTGCCGGAGGTCGTTATGTCTTTGGTTCTCCGCTCTTTGATGAGGCTACCATGAACGTTGGCAAGGGCAAAATGTTCCGGATTATTGCGCATAACAACAGCAAAGAAAATATGTATATCCAGAGTGTTAAGCTGAATGGGAGACCCTATACCCGTTCATATATCGACTTCAAGGATATTGTTCGTGGTGGCAAATTAGAGTTTATGATGGGCAGCAAGCCTTCGAAATTCGGTGTAAAACCTGCTGACAGACCTTAAAGAAAGTAGTGGAGTAAAGCATAAAATTCTAAAGAAATGAAACAAATAGAAGTAAAACGTTTAGATTGTCAGCAGGTGAAAGCTGCTGATATTCCCTCTCTTTTCAAGACCGAAAAAGTTGAATATCACAAGATAGACACTGTAGATTGGCCGTCAGACTACCCTTATTGCCCCCATGTTGAATTTGCCATAGCCCATAAAGGCGATGCTATCATGATTCATTATCGGGTAGAAGAGGATAGCGTGCGCGCTGTTTCGGGCAATGATCTCGGTCCCGTGTGGGAGGATTCATGCTGTGAATTCTTTATCAGTCCCGATGCAGAAGGAGGCTATTACAATCTTGAGGCCAACTGTATCGGTACAGTTCTGCTCTGCAATGGACAGACACGAGAGCACAGAACACCTGCACCTGTTGCACTACTTGGCCAGATTGACCGTTGGGCTTCACTTGGAAGAACGCCTTTCGACACGAAGAATGGGGCGCAGGCTTGGGAACTTTCGTTGGTCGTTCCCGTGTCCTCATTCTTCCGGCACCGTTTAGTTGACCTGTCTGGACTGCAGATGCGTGCCAATTTCTATAAGTGCGGTGACAAGACTTCACGTCCTCATTTCCTCTCTTGGAACCCGATTGACGTGGCATCTCCCGACTTTCATCGTCCCGATTTCTTTGGTCAGATCACCTTCTTGTAGTCTTCTTTATTGGGATATTCTTACGCTTTCGCGCGTTTCATGCAATGTATGGCCTCGCAGATTTGCTTTTACGCTGCTGTCATCCATTGTACGAAACGCGCGAAAGCATTTGATATGCCACAGTATCATCCTGCGTAACGAATTATAGGTTAATTTCTTTCAAGAAACTTTACAATAGCCGTTGCATAGCTCGCGTATTCAAAATGTCAGGCTCTCTCGTTCAAAATACGTGCTGTATTTTGATTGTTTGTAATCCGTTGTCTATCATAAAGTTATGAAATTAAAGTCAAGAAGCAATGTGAAATCATGTAGAGAGAAGCCGTGTTTTGTATCGAATAACCTTGTAATCTGCGTCAAATTATCTTGCAATCTGCATCAAATCGCACGGTCATCTCAGTCATATTGGGCGGTAAAGTGACTGAAATTACAGGGCAAGAGGAAAGAAACAAGGGTGTCGAAGCCATAAAACGGCTTCATAGATGCAAAGAAAGTGGCTTTTCATTTCTATTTGGTCATGTCTGGAAGTGTTAAAAACGGGATAAGAATTTTTACAGAATGATATCGCTGCAGATTGCGTTTTATTTCTCACAAGAACTTGACTTTTGATAGAATTTTACTATATTTGCCAGTGTAAATCCTTTAATACGATGTGATATGAAACGGAGAGTGGTTCTTTTTGCAGTTTGTCTTTGCAGCCTCATGGCGTGGGGGCAGACCGACTATTACGCGCATTTTCAGGAGTTGTTGGATAAGGAAGACACGGTTGGTCTGTGCGCTTTTATCCCTGAATGGGAGCAGAAAGCAGGACCATCGGGCGACACATATGCCGCATGGTGTAATCTTTTGTTGTTGGAAGCGCGCAAAGAAGTGTTGCAACTTTCGGCTGATACGGCGGTACATGACGGACTTTTGCTGACTGATTCAACAGGAAATAAGGCTGGTTCTATTACCGATCAGGTGTACTATGATGCTAAAACCATGCACAAACTCTATCAAAAGTTTGATGAAGGTTTGGCAGAATATCCCGACAGGCTCGACCTTTGGTTTGGTAAAGTCCATGTGCAACTGCTTGAAAATCATGCGAACGATGCTGTTGAAACATTGAAACAGGTGGTTGACCGTTCGGTAATTAATCATCAAAAGTGGCTTTGGACGAACGATAAGTCTACGCCGTCAGAAGCTGAAGACTTCTTCTTCTCCACGCTGCAAAGCTATTTTCGTCAGCTCTACGACGCGCAGGAAGACGCTGTTAACATGGCTTTTGTCAATCATGTGCTAAGGAGTTATCCTGAAAACATTTATTTTCTGAATGATAAAGCGGCGTTGTTGACGGCTAAAGGAGAGAAAAATGAGGCATTAAAAGTATTGCTGCAGTTGCATAACTTGGCGCCGAATGATGACATTGTTGTAGCTAATATTGCCACCCTTTCTAAGGAAACAGGCAACAAGAAGCAAGCCATTGCATTCTATAAGAAGCTGCTGAAGAGTGCAAATGAAGAGTTTTGCAATGACGCTAAGCGTGAGCTGGGGCTGAAGTGGTAGCTGAATGGTTAATGAAAATAGGTTTTTAAGATGAAGAAAATCAAGTCTTTTGGATTGTGTTTTGTGTTTACTTGTCTTTTGGTTGGCTGTCAATCTCCTGTTATTCGTCAGGAAGTTGAGCGCATCATCCAGCGGATTGGCAGGTCTTATACGCCTGGTGCAGTGGGCTATGAGGGGCGAATTACGCATCAGGACGAACAGATTGAGGCTTTAGGAGACGTGGCTACGTCCGATGAACTCTATCAGTTGGCTGCGGCAGACAGCGTGCCCATGACGCGTTTGGCAGCCTTTATCGCACTCATGAAGCTGCGTCCTGACATTGCCAAAAACCTTGCTTTGATGGATATTCAAAGTCGGGCATGTGTGCCAGCACGATATGGTTGTGATTCGTATATGGAGTCGCTGGCTAACCTCCGCATAGAAATCCTGCAGCAGGAAGGTCGGAATTATGGGCTGACGAAAGCCGACTCATTGGCTATTGACAGTTGTGTTTTGTTCACACCCCACGCCAAATATCTCGGTTATCTCACGCAGTTGCTAATGAAACTTCCCCCTCATCCACAGTATTATGCACGTGTGAAAGCCCTTTTCTTAAACGACCATTACATAGAGGCTTTAGTCACTTTGGCACGTTACCGCAAGCCCGAAGATGTGCAATATGTGTTGGATGCGCTCCATGGAAAGGTGAAAGACCCCATTGATGTAGATGCTTATTGGGCTGAATATGAGCGTATTCGTGTGTCAAAACTTAGCTTGAGGGAGAAAATAGAGTGTTGGGTGCATCCCAAAAAGCCTTTGAATGAGGAAATCAGGAGACTTAAAGATGAATTTAATATCCATGCCTGTTGGCAGTATATCCCAGAAGAAGACGGTTATAATGATGCTGAATGGGTGAAAGCTATAGCCTTGCAGTGTGTTTATGAAAACCCTGATGAACCTGCATTCAAACCTTATCTTCGGGCTGCAGAAGCCTATCATAGAGAACAGCTATCCTATGATGAAGATTGAATATGAATGGATATGAAGCGTTTGTCATCTGTTTTCATAATGTTTTTTGCGCTTTTTCTGTTAATGGCTTGTGTGGCTTAATGAATAATCAAGTGCTATATTTGGAAGAAAAGAAGAATAGTTTGGAAATCAAATAATCATCAGTTATGAATGAATATAAGGGAATTTCAATGTTTAAAGTCAGCAAGAAGCAGCATAGAAGATTGCGTGTGAGTTTGTGGTTGGTGATAGATTTGATAGTAATCCGCTGTTGTATACTACCTCTATTGCCTATCTTTGCAGGAATTTCACACTCGATACTGTTGCAATTTCTCGCTGAAAGTCCGATTCTTACGATAGTGTTGGATGCCGCTGTCGTGGTTTGTGAATGTGTTATTCTGAATGAATTGCGGGTAGCTTTAAGGCGTATTGCACATTGGGGACAATGGATATGTGTAGTGGTTATGGTGGGCTTGGCATTAGAATTTATATCGAATTCTGTTTTTATATGGTTCGAACCAGATCCAACTTTCTATTTCTCGACCCCCTCAGCAATTCTCTCTTATCTGCAGAAAGGCTCTTCTTTTTTGCTTTTCGGAGCATGGTTTGTGTTGGCTTGTGTATTCTTTTCCAGCTTCTCGGGGCGTCTTAAAGATACTGGTTTAGTGCTGTTAGCGTTGCTTGTCATGAAGAATGTGGGGGAATTTGTGCTTACAACATCATTTAGTAGAAGACTTGTTGTGGAGAGAGGCTTCGCGGATTTTATCTTATTCTTCGTTTCCTTGTTGTTCTATTACTATATTTACAAATGCTTTGAAACTACAAAAAATCCCCAGGAATAGCATGCAAAGAGTGATGATAGGATGAAAGTTATAGGCATTAAGATAAGTGCAAAGGCTACACTTACTTGAATATCGAGAAGTTTACGCTGCCATAACTGCGGTGTTCTACAAAGCGTTGATGCGCCGAAAAGTCTTGGTCTTTGCCATGTTCAAACACGAGAATCCCGTCTTCGGCAAGCAGATTGCCATTCAAGATAAGGTCGGGTATCTTGGGAAGTTCCTTTAGTGCGTATGGAGGATCAGCGAAAATAAAGTCGAATTGCTGATGACAAGTCTTCAAAAAACGGAATACATCGCCCCTTATCAACAAGTCTTTATCTTCCTTGAGCTTAGCAAAACACTGGCGAATGAAGTTGGCATGCTCGCGATCGGCCTCCACACTGACCACTTGTTTGCAGCCTCTGCTGATGAGTTCCAATGAAATGCTGCCTGTGCCTGCAAAGAGATCAAGGGCTGTTGCGCCTTCAAAATCAATGTAACCTTGCAGTACATTGAAGATATTCTCCTTGGCGAAGTCGGTTGTCGGACGTGCTTTGAACGTACGAGGTATATCGAAGTGACGGCCTTTATAGGTTCCTGTGATGATTCTCATATTGCTTTTTTATCTGCCTTTTACAAATAAAGTCATCATGTCGAACGGCAAATCCTTAATCTTAGTGATAGGAGCGCGGTTGAATTCTGCTGCAGGATTGATGACAAATACTTTCTGAACATATTCCTTTAAGCTGGTTGTGAGCATCTCTCTGTCGGGCAAATGACCACAAAGATGCAGTTCATCTTCGTGCACATCAAAGCCAAGATGTTTCCAAACATAGAGCATAAAGTAGGCTGCATCGTTATCGTTGACCACCTCATAGCGGTTGCAAAAGCGGAAACGGTTCTGTGAGAAGCTGAACACATCCATTTGTTTTCCACGGAAATATGCAAAGAGTTTCTTTTTCGTTCCTACGAAACTACGCTTGTGAAGATAGTTCCACACGGGTTGCATCAACGGCATAATGCGGATGTCTTTGAAGTGATCGGCCAGCACAAGCTTTACATCTTTGTTGATAGGATACACTGCTACAGCATTCTGTGTGGGCAGAATGGTGTTGAGAAGTTCTTCATTTTTATGACCCGTGAAAGTGTAGCGATATAGCGTTTCAGCATCATCGGCATTGAATTCCTCTAATGGAACGAGCATCACCGGCGTGTCGATAAGCACTTGTGCACGCTGAAATCCCTTGCTAAGCAGTTGACTTTCAGTGAAAGCCTCACGCAGATTGGCTGCTGTCGACATGCCGCTTTTCACTACATAAGGTTCATAAACGAGTCCATTGATAGCCTGTTCGTCGACGATAGCAAACGACATTGTGTTGCCGGTCAACCTTAAAGTGACGCGGTGTGGAGGACGTATGATTGGATTTTCTGCCATAGATTTCGTTATTTATTGATAGATAGTCGGGAGTCACCGGCGGCAATATCGCCTATGCGGATACCTGCATAGCGCCCGCTTTCATTGGCTTTTTCAATGAGATTAGCAATGCTATTCTCATCGAGTCCGTTGAGATAGGTGTCGTATGTGGCCCCACATTCGGCCAAAGGCAATTGCCGTCCGCTCTTACTTACTTGCACAGTAGCGGCCAAATCAAAGCGCTTACCGTCGCTGTAGGGAATATATTGCAGACTGTCGGCTAAGTAACCACCTTTAATGAGCACGCTGAAATCGCCCGTATAGACCTTGTGGATGCGATAGTATTTAAGTTCAGCAGCACGGATTTTTGCCAATCTATTGATGACAGCTTGCTCGCGAATGCCTTGTTCTTTCTTAAATCTGATAGGTGCACTGATGCTCAAAAAGCAGATGACCACTAATCCGAGAACGCACAGCGTGAGCCATAAATTATGATGTTTTGCCAGCTTCATTCCGATAATTGTTTCTATCTTTGTAGCGTTAATGATAGGCCAGCGCGTGCAAAGCATGTGCTGATGTCTGCAAAGTTACAAAAAACTTTCTACGTTATTGCATTGAAAATACAGGAATTTATAGATGAAGTAGTGCGCGAGTTCGGTTTTACGCCCACGCATGACCAGTTGAACGCCCTTGAAACCTTTGCTTGTTTCTTAGCCGATAGGGAGCAAAACTGCGTCATGGTGATGCGTGGTTCGGCCGGAACGGGTAAGACTTCATTGGCCGGAGCAATGGTGCGCACGTTCACTCGGTTAGGACAAAAGCTGCTGTTAATGGCGCCTACAGGTCGTGCTGCCAAGGTCTTTGCTATGAATAGTGGGCACACAGCCTTCACCATTCACCGTAAAATCTATCGTGAGAAAAGCTATTCGGGCATTGGAGGCCAGTTTAATCTGAACGACAACATGTACAAAAACACGCTCTTTATGATTGATGAGGCTTCGATGATAGGCAGAGGTGGGGGAATGACGAGCGACTTCGGAACGGGCGATTTGCTCTCCGATTTGGTGCAGTTCGTCTATAATGGGCAGAATTGCCGTATGTTGTTGGTGGGCGATTGTGCCCAGTTGCCTCCTGTAGGTGAGGAAGAAGCGCCTGCACTTCATGCCGAGGTACTTGAGGCTATGGGGCTGAAAGTCTATGAATGTGACTTGAGAGAGGTGCTCAGGCAGAGTCAAGATAGTGGGATTTTGGTAAATGCAACGTATATAAGAAGCCTCACCCCCGGCCCCTCTCCAAGGAGAGGGGAGATTCTGTTGCAGTCAGATAGTGGGCTTATAGATAGTAATATGGGTGAAAGTAGGCTCAACTCAAGTCTTTCTCCAAGGAGAGGGGAGGTTCAGTTACAGTCAGATAGTGGACTTGATTTTAGCGAGTTTTCTTGTGATAACTTGTTAAAGGTAGGGCTTCCCCGCATTCGTTTCAAAGGGTTTTCAGATATAGTGATGGTGCCGGGTGACGAACTTGTGGAGCGCATTAGCAGCAGTTACGCCGATGTGGGCATGGACGAAACCATGGTTGTAACGCGGAGTAACAAGCGAGCCAACGTCTACAACCAAGGCATTCGGGCTACAGTGCTCGACCGTGAAGACGAACTTTGCACCGGAGATCTGCTGATGGTGGTCAAGAATAAATATCTTGATAAACCGCAAGGCGACCATGGTCAGTTGGCTTTCATAGCCAATGGTGACCGCGTAAAGGTGCAACGTGTGCGCAATATACGCGAGTTGTTTGGTTTCCGTTTCGCTGATGTTTGGTTGCAATTTCCCGATTACAACGATTTTGAAATGCAACAAACGGTTATCCTCGATACGCTGACCACGGAGGCACCTGCCTTGACTCACGAGCAACAGGAGCAGCTTTATGAGGCTGTGATGGAGGATTATGCCGACATTCCCCTAAAGCGTGACCGCATGGCTAAACTCAAACAAGATGAATATTTCAATGCTTTGCAGATTAAATATGCCTATGCCGTGACCTGTCATAAAGCGCAAGGTGGGCAGTGGGCACACGTGTATATCGACCAAGGATATATGACCGACGACATGCTTACACCTGATTATATCCACTGGCTCTATACAGCTTTCACGCGTGCTACAGAGAAATTGTTCCTCGTGAACTGGCCAAAGGCACAGACAGAAGAGGCTAACCATTCTTCCTGATGATTTCTTTGAACACCTCTCAACCATGAGAATACAGGATCTGAAGAGGCGGGACATGAAGGTAGACGTCATGAAGTTGTCGGGAATTTGTATTTTCTGAAATATTGCCATGTATCATGTTGAGTATCAACTTCTTAGGAATAGCTTTCTCATATGCGTCATGTTACGGTGTAATATGCCTTGTTTTACCGTGTGAAATGCGTCATTTCACAGCGTAACATGACGCATGTTACAAGACAGAGAAAGGCATATTGAAAACCAAGAGGTTTTGCATTGGATTTTAAGGGGATTGTGATACCGATGGAAGAGCATGGGAAGAAGCAGAAAAGAGAGAGGATAAGCAGGTGGGAAAGTTGGCATCAGATGATACAAAACAGAGCAGAAAGCCATCTGATAGATATAATATTCCATTGGATATTGCGTTATAATGATAAAAATAATATTGTTTTGAAAACGCTTTTCTCTTTTATATTGTGCCTGATGCCCGCGTGGGTTTCGGCACAGGATATATTGCCTGGTGAGGCAAAGGCTGATGTTGTGGCTGTTCCTTTGCTAAACGACAGTATGAAACAGCAGCCTGTTTTTGATGGTATGACCTATGCCGAAGATTATCCCGAGGCAGAGATTGTGCCCGAATTGGAATTGAATTTAGAGAACCTTTCAGATGTTCTTGATCAGTATGGCATTAAGTTTAAGAAGATAGTCATGGCACAAGCGCTGCTCGAAACAGGCAATTTCACGAGCAATGTGTGTCTGACCATTCATAATATCTTTGGACTTCGCAGGCCCTCTGACGGCAGTTATTTCGAGTTTCCGAATTGGATGGACTGCGTGAGAGCCTATCGTGATGCCGTCCAGTATAAGTATATCAGTGGCGATTACTATGCTTTTCTTGATCGCATTGGCTATGCTGAAGACAAAGCCTATACCTCAAAGGTGAGGCGTATAGCGCGGACGCTGTAGCAGGAAAGGATGAATTGAAAGATTATTAACTATAAAATGATGATAGAAATGAAGCTGAAAAGTTTGGTTGTAATGGCAATGATGCTCATGAGCAGCGTCGTTGTCAGGGCACAGATGGATTTTCCTGATGCGGACAGCAAGTATGCAACGGAGTTGTTGAAGCCCGGAACAAAGGCTCCCGACTTTCATTTGAAGACGGCAGAGGGCAAGAATTTCAGACTGAGTAGCCTGAAAGGAAAGATTGTTGTGCTTGATTTCTGGGCCAGTTGGTGCCCGGATTGCCGCAAGGATGCGCCTAATGTGGTGCGTATGTACCGCGAGTTTAAGGATAAAGGTGTGGCTTTCGTGGGCGTATCTTTCGACACCGATAAAGCTAGTTGGACGAAAGCGATTGCGAAATATGGTATGGAATATACCGCAGTCAGCGAGCTGAAGAAGTGGCACGACACGAAGATTTCGAAGGATTATGGCGTGAAGTGGATCCCTGCCATGTATATTATCGGCAAGGATGGCAACGTGGTGTTGGGGTCTGTTTTGTCGGATAAGGTGGAGAAAACACTGACGGAAATGACGGCCGAGAAGAAGACTATCCCCGGCACTTCAGAGCGAGTGACGATAGAAGGAGCTATGGGAAAGTTGGCTGCTATTATTCAGAAACCTGTGCTTTCGGCAGGTGAGAAGTGCCCTATGGTGATGATATTGCATGGTTTTATGGGCAACAAGGGTGGTCAGTTGAACGAACTGATTGCCGATTCGCTGCAGGCTCATGGCATTGCTTCTGTTCGTTTCGATTTCAATGGACATGGCGAGAGCGAGGGAGATTTCTCTAAAATGACCGTGTTGAACGAGATAGAAGATGCCAAGAAGGTGTATGATTATGTTGCAGCATTGCCTTATGTGGATGCTGTTGCGGTGTCGGGACATTCGCAAGGTGGCGTAGTTGCGAGTATGTTGGCAGGCGAATTGGGCAGCAAGAAGATTAGAGCGGTGGCATTGATGGCACCGGCCGGCGTGATAAGAGAAGACGCTATCCGCGGCAGTGCGTTTGGAAAAAGCTGCAATCCGCTTGATCCTCCGGAGTCTGTTGAACTCTTTGAAGGCAAGAAACTGGGTCGCGATTACATCGTAACTGCCTTTTCTTTGCCGATATATGAGACCGCTGCACTCTATGATGGCCCTGCTTTCATTGTGCATGGAACGGGAGACAGGCTCGTGCCTTATACTTATGGAGAGCGCTTTCACAAGCTTTGGAAGAACAGTGAATACGTGCTTCTCGATGGTTTTGACCATGGTTTTACGCAAAATCTCTATCGTGCAGACGCCTTGGTTTCTGATTTTCTGATTAAAACTTTATGCAAATAAGCACGCAATGGATGGAGCAATGGTTCACCACTTTCAATGAACAATACTTTGACAGTGTGCTTCCGCTCCCTCGATTGGCCTTGTCTCGGTCGAAAACGCGCCTGGGATCAATGTCGTGCAAGCGGGTAACTCGTTTGCTCAGAGGCACGAAATTCTCTGATTTTACCATTCGACTAAGCAACTATTATGATCTTTCTGAGCGCGATTTTCAGAATGTCTTGTTGCATGAGATGATACATTATCATATTGCTTATACGGGAGTTAAAGACACTTCGCCACACGGAGTTGTGTTCCGAAGAATGGCTGAAGCGTTCAACAGAAAGTATGGTTGGAACATCAAGGTAACAGGTTCCACGCACGGGATAAAGCCTGCAAAGCCACAACCTGACCGCGAATTTCTTGTTCTGGCCTTACTTCTTGACTCGGGAGAGCATTTGTTTTCGGTAGTAAATCCACGCTATGCGCATGAGATTGGCCGTAATATCAGCTGTGTAAGTCGTGTGAAAAGCTTCAGTTGGTACACTACTCGCGACCGCTATTTCATGGAATACCCGCGCGTGAGAAGCCTTCGTGGTCGCCGCGTTTCAATGGAGGTGTATGAAGAGAAAACGGCCGAAATGACGCCGATTGTTGTCTGAAAGATTTTAATAGCAAGCAAAATTAAAGCCTCGCATCATCACGATGTGAGGCTTTGTTGATTTTGTGAGATTTATATTTATCTGATTACAGATTAGCAAGTTCAATAACCTTGTCGACAGCTGCACTGATACCGTCAAGGTTTTTGCCGCCAGCCTGTGCATAATGAGGCTGACCACCGCCACCGCCTTGAATGAGTTTGGCAGCTTCGCGGATAATAGTTCCAGCGTTGAGTGAGTGGTCTTTCACCATGTCATCACTGAACATGACAGTCAACAGCGGTTTGTTTCCTGCCGTACTTCCAATGACAACAACAAGATTTTCGCTGATGTTTTCGCGCAATTTGAAAGCAAGGTCTTTGGCTGCTGCAGGCTCTAAAGGCAACACTGCCTTAATCACTTGAACACCATTGACGTTCTGTGCGCGCTTGAGAAGCTCCTCCTTGGTGCGTTCAACGGCTTGTGCCTGGAACTTCTCGATTTCTTTTCGCATCTCATCATGCTCTCCGATGAACTTCTTCAGCGTAGCTTTGAGGTCTTTGGAATTATTGAACATGGATTTCAAGTCATTCATCATGTCCTGCAGTGCATAGATTGTATCTTCGCAAGCCTGGCCCGTTAAGGCCTCAATACGGCGGATGCCGGCTGCAACACTGCTTTCACTGATAATCTTGAAGAAGCCGATACGTCCTGTACTCTTGGCGTGAATGCCACCACAGAACTCGCAACTTGGCCCGAAACGAACCACGCGAACCTTGTCTCCATACTTCTCTCCGAAGAGTGCAACTGCACCAAGTTCCTTGGCTTCTTCAAGCGGAGTGTCGCGGTGTTCATCAAGAGGGAAGTCCTCACGGATCATCTTATTGACGAGTTTCTCTACCTGACGAAGCTCTTCATCGGTTACTTTCTGGAAGTGAGAAAAGTCAAATCGCAGCGTAGTCGGGTCAACATACGAGCCTTTCTGCTCCACATGGTCGCCCAAGACCTGCTTCAACGCATAGTCAAGCAAGTGGGTTGCCGTGTGATTAGCAGCGCTTCCATTGCGTTTCTCCACGTCTACACAAGCCATGAATTCAGCCTGAAGATCTTTCGGAAGTTGCTTAACGATGTGGATGCTCTGGTTGTTTTCACGCTTCGTATCAATGATTTCGACGGTCTCATTCTCGCTGACAAGTGTGCCTTGATCGCCAACCTGACCGCCCATTTCACCATAGAAAGGCGTGTAGTCGAGTACAATCTCGTAGAAGGTATTCTTTTTCTGGGTCACTTTTCGATAGCGAAGAATGTGGCAAGTGTACTCCGTGTAGTCGTAACCAACGAATACTTGCTCTCCTTCTCTTATCACTTCCCAGTCTCCATTCTCTACAACAGCTGCATTTCGAGCACGAGCTTTCTGCTTAGCCATTTCTTCATTGAAGCCTTTCTCATCTACTGTATAACCGTGTTCGCGGCAAATGAGTTCGGTTAAGTCAAGTGGAAAGCCGTAAGTATCAAACAAACGGAAGGCGCTTGTGCCGTCCAATTCAGTCTGTCCATGGGCTTTCAGCTCGTCCATATCGCCGTTCAGAAGGTTGATTCCCTTTTCTAATGTGCGCAAGAAAGAGTCTTCTTCTTCTTTCATCACACGGGCGATAAGCTCTTGTTGAGCAGGAAGTTCCGGATAAGCTTGCCCCATTTCCTGAACCAGAACTGGCAAAAGCTTATATAGGAAAGCTTCTTTCTGATCGAGGAAAGTATAGGCATAGCGCACAGCACGACGCAGAATGCGACGGATGACATAGCCCGCCTTGGCATTACTCGGCAGCTGTCCGTCGGCAATTGAGAATGCAACGGCACGCAAGTGATCGGCAACCACGCGCATGGCAATGTCAATCTTCTCCTGTTCGTCCTTGCCTTCACCATTCAATCCGGTAGGCGTTGTGAAGCCATATTTCTTTCCACTGATTGCTTCTATTTGCTTGATGATTGGCTGGAAGATATCCGTGTCATAGTTACTGTGCTTGTCTTGCAGCATGCGAACAAGGCGCTCGAAGCCCATGCCCGTATCAATGACGTGCATAGGAAGCGGTTCAAGACTGCCGTCTGCCTTGCGGTTGTACTGCATGAAAACGATATTCCAGATTTCAATCACCTGCGGATTATCTTTGTTGACGAGTTCACGACCGGGCATTTTAGCCTTTTCCTCCGGTGTGCGAGAGTCTACATGGATCTCTGTACAGGGACCACATGGCCCCGTATCTCCCATTTCCCAGAAATTATCATGCTTGTTTCCATTGATGATATGGTCAGCCGGGACATGCTTTGCCCAGTAAGATGCAGCCTCATCGTCACGTTCAAGTCCTTCTTCAGGTGAACCTTCAAACACGGTTACATAAAGGTCTTCAGGATTAAGATGGAGCACACTGACAAGGTATTCCCAGGCATAGTCGATAGCTCCTTCCTTGAAATAATCGCCAAAACTCCAGTTACCCAACATCTCAAACATCGTGTGATGGTAGGTGTCATGACCTACTTCTTCGAGGTCATTATGCTTTCCACTCACGCGAAGACACTTCTGAGAGTCTACCCTGCGCACGTCTTTTCCCGGGTCTTTTGTACCGAGAATAATGTCCTTCCACTGGTTCATTCCAGCATTGGTAAACATCAACGTGGGGTCATCTTTAATGACCATAGGGGCTGATGCTACAATCTTGTGTCCCTTACCTTCAAAGAATTTCTTGTAAGACTCACGGACTTCATTTGCTGTCATCATCTTCAATATATTGTTTTTTAATTGTTCTCATTCTGAAAAATCAGTGGCAAAGATACAAAAAAGTTTAGAGATGGGGGGAGAGAGTTCATAGAATTTTGCTAACTTTGCAAAGAAATTCATCATCGTTTCACCTAAAACCAGGAATTATGTCTCTGAATACAAACAAGAACCTAAAGTTGTATTACAGCATCAAGGAGGTTGCTGCACAATTCGGTATCAATGAAAGTACGCTGCGATTCTGGGAAGGTGAGTTCCCACAGCTGCGTCCGAAGACGCAGAACAGCACGAAAATCAGGCAATATACCGATAAGGATATTGAGCAGATAAAGGTCATTTACAATCTTGTGAAAGTGCGTGGTTTCAAGATTGCTGCAGCCCGGAAAGTGCTTAATGCCAATCGTGAAGGGGTAGACAAGACGGCAGATGTGATGACCACACTCACTTCTGTGCGCGATGAATTGAAGCTGTTGAAGAAGCAACTCGATGGTTTGGTCTGATTGTTCTCTTTCTTCATAAAAAACTTTACAATTGCTTTCGTATAGCTGCGTTATTCAGAACGAAAGTCTTTCCCGATGAAAATACGCCCGTTTTTGGCATGCTTTATAAGCTGTTGTCAGTCAGGTGGTTATCTTTTTTCTTGCTTCCTTAAGTGCAATTTTACATCAGAAAATCTTGCATTCTGCATCATATCAGCCTCTGTTTTGCCGTGAATTAGAACGTGATTAGCTTCATTTGGCGCAGTAATCTGACGCATATTGCAGCATCATGTGCCATGGATTGCGTTCTAAAAACAGTTTCCATGTACCGAAATGCGACATTTCTTCGTTTTGTCAAATTTATTACGTTGGTTTTCGAAGTGCCTCTTTTTGACCATAAATATTTACAATATAGTCTCTTGAAAAGAGATGATGTGTCGTGTCAGCAGCATGCAGATGTCATAACTTCTCACCTTATTTCATAGCTGTGGGCATTCAAACTGCTGATGCAGGAAGCACGGTGCAACGTATGATTTGGTTGCATCCATGAAGGAATATTGTTGTGTTACATGATTTGCACTACCTCTTTCAAGTCGTCTATAGCCTTGAGATTATCCATGATCTGGCGCACTTCTTCGCGGTCGTGCACACGTATTTCAATGGTTCCATCAAAGATTCCCTCGTTACTCTGAATGGTAATCTTGTGGATGTTGACGTCCATTTTGTCGGAAATCACATCGGCAAGGTCGTGAAGCATGCCCTTGCGATCTATTCCTTTGATTTCAATCGTGGCGTCAAAGAACAGCCGTTTGTGCATATCCCACTTGGCATCAAGAATTCGGTTGCCGTAGCTTGATTTCAAACGGCTTGCTACAGGACAGGCGCGTTTATGGATTTCAATGTGGTTGTTGTTGTCAATATAGCCCAGAATATCGTCACCCGGAATGGGATGACAGCAGTCGGGGAAGATGTAGTTGTTGATGTTTCTCTCACTGATGATGATAGATTTCTTCTTGTTGAAGCCCTTGTCAACGGTGAAAAGTTCTTTTGGTGCAGTGTCCTTTGCCTTTTGTTTCTCGGTGTTCTTTTCGTGGAGGAACGGCACATAGCGTCGCCAGCCAAACGAGGTTGACTCTTTTTTGTTCTTGCCAAGCAACACATCAAGGTCGTATTCGCCAAGAATAATGGTCTTTTCGCCCAAGGCTTGAAACAGTTCTTCATGCTTCTGAACATTGTGAAACTCGCAAAGTTTGTCGAGAACAACGGAAGTTAATTCCATGGAATTGCGCTTGAGCCATGCTTTCAGCAGTTCTTCGCCTGCCTTTTGTGTCTCCCGGTCGTCGCGTCTTAGAATGGCCTGAATCTTCGCTTTGGCCTTTGCTGTCGACACAAAGTTAATCCATGAGGGCTGCACATGCTGTGCTTTGCTGGTCAATATCTCTACCTGGTCACCACTGTTCAGCTTATGACTCAATGGCACGAGCTTGTGGTTGACCTTTGCTCCGATGCAATGGCTGCCGAGAAAAGTGTGGATTTGAAAAGCAAAGTCGAGTGCCGTACAGCCTGCCGGCAAGGTCTTGATTTCGCCTTTTGGCGTGAATACAAAGATTTCTGAAGCAAAAAGATTGAGCTTAATGCTGTCAAGGAAGTCCATTGCATCAGGCTGTGGGTCGTCAAGTATCTCCTTTATGGTGCTCAACCAATCGTTGAGTTCGCCTTCGTCCTCGCTGTATTCTCCGCCGTCCTTATATTTCCAGTGAGCTGCAAAGCCTTGTTCGGCCACCTCGTTCATGCGGTCAGAGCGTATCTGTACCTCTATCCAGCGACCTTGTTTGCTCATCAATGTCACGTGGAGTGCCTGATATCCATTGGCTTTCGGATGATTAAGCCAGTCGCGAAGTCGGTCGGGATGACTCTTATATATGCGGCTGATAGCCACATAGATGTTGAAACATTCATTGATTTCTTCGGCTCTTACCTTCGGTTCAAATATGATTCTGACGGCAAGAATATCGTAGATTTCCTCAAAAGTTACATGTTTGTTCTGCATCTTATTCCAAATAGAATAAGGGCTTTTCACACGGGCTTTAATCTGATATTTGATGCCCATATGGTCGAGAGCTTCGCGGATTGGTCCCGTAAACTGTGCGAAAAGTTCGTCGCGTTTCTCTTGAGTGAGTGCTAATTTGCTTTTGATTGCAGCGTATTCTTCAGGATGTTCGTAGCTGAAACTCAGGTCTTCGAGTTCAGTTTTGATTTTGTTCAGGCCTAAACGGTTAGCAAGTGGTGCATAGATATAAAGCGTTTCGCCTGCAATCTTGTATTGCTTGTTGGCCGGTTGCGAAGCTAATGTGCGCATATTGTGCAGTCGGTCGCATATCTTGATGAGGATAACGCGGATGTCATCACTCATGGTAAGCAGCAGTTTCTTGAAGTTCTCAGCCTGTGCCGAAGCCCGATCTCCGAAGATACCACCGCTGATCTTGGTCAGTCCGTCTACGATTTGAGCAATCTTTTCGCCAAAGATGTTCTCAATATCTTCAACGGTATAGTCGGTATCTTCAACGACATCATGGAGCAGGGCAGCGCAGATGCTGGTCGAACCAAGCCCCATTTCCTCGCAAGCTATCTGTGCAACAGCGATAGGATGCATGATATAAGGTTCTCCCGAGAGTCGTCTGACACCCTTATGTGCTTGTCGGGCAAAGTTGAAAGCCTTGGTGATGATATCTACTTTCTTGCGGTGTCGTGATGCAAGATAAGTGTCAAGCAGATGCTGGAAGGCCTCTGTAATCTGTTTTTCTTCAGCAGCTTCGCGCGCCGCTTCTTTCATATCGTGCTCGTTCATGATGTTTCCTCCTTATTGATTATTTGATTTTAATCTTCTTTCCAGCACGGATATTGCTACCTTTTATACCGTTGAGGCGTCGCAGTTGCTTAACAGAAACTTTGTTGCGCTTTGCAATTTGCGATAGCGTATCGCCCTCGCGGATGGTTATACTCTTGCTTTTTTCCTTGCGTCCTTTCTTCTTCTTGCCTTTCTTATTGCTGTACTTGCTTGACGAAGCATGGCTTCTGTGAGCACGGCGATAGCTGACAAAGGTTGGCTCTTCATCGTTCACTTCGACTTCTGTGCGTTTGCTTGTCAGGTCTTCCGGCATATATTTATAGATAGCTTCTTCGTTGTCGATGAACTTGGTGACCATTGTTGCAGGCAGACGGAGCGTTGACGGACGCCAGTTTCCATTGATAATGTTATGTCGGTACTGTGGATTTAGAGCTGCTATCTGGTCAACATCAAGCCCTAAGACATGTGCCACCTGCTCAAAATGGAGGTCACGATTGACAACAACAGTATCTGTTTTCATGGGTAAATCAGTTGTCATCGGACAGATATTGTGCTCACAGTAGTAGTTCATGATATAGTTTGCAGCAATAAAAGCAGGCACATAACCACGCGTTTCTTGTGGAAGATACGGATAAATCTGCCAGTAGTCGTTCTGCTTAGAGCGATGAATGGCCTTGTTGATCTTGTCAGGTCCGCAGTTATATGCTGCAATAACAAGATTCCAATCACCGTAGATTTTATAAAGATCACTCAAGTAATGAGCTGCTGCATAGGATGCTTTTACGGGGTCTCTGCGTTCGTCTACGAGTGAGTTTACAGTCAGATTATAGCGTTTTGCCGTATTAATCATGAACTGCCAAAGGCCGGTTGCTCCCACTCTTGATACGGCCCGAGGGTTCAATGCCGACTCAATGACAGGCAAGTATTTCAGTTCCAAAGGAAGTCCATAGCTTTCCAAGGCCTCTTCAAAGATAGGCATATAGAAGTTCTGTGCCCCCAACATGTAGCTTACCGAGCGTCGAAGATGGCCACTGTATCGGTCAATAAACTGCTGGACAACATTGTTATAGGGCATCTCAATAACGGTAGGAAGCATGGCAAGACGCTTCTTATAAACGTCTATATCATAAACGGGATTGACATCAGGAAGGTTGCATGTGGTGTCAGGACGAAGGTAAATCTTGGTGTTGTAAAGGTGCATCAGGCTGTCAAGTTCCATGGTCATGGCTTCTGGGAGGTCGATAACTTCCTCCTTACCCTGTGCGTTCGTTACGGTGATTTCTGTCTGTTCGTTGTCGTCTTCCTCGTTGTTTACGACTTGAGCCTGTAGCTTACAAGTGCTGATAAACAAGAGTGAAAGGGCGATTAAATATGTTTTCTTCATTCTGTTAAATGGTTCTTTTTTCCAATTTTGAATATAATTCTCCTTATACTAAATCTTTGTGAGGTCAGAAATTGAGGCTGCAATGCACGCCAATACCTCCGGATTGTAAGGGATTACGATGGTTGTTTGTATTCACAACAGCAGGTTCAACACGTAGACTAAGGTCTTTAGAAATGTCAAACTCCGACAAGGAAGCGTCTACATAGGCGTCAATAACCGACAAGGCATACACGCCAACAAGCACAAAGAAACTCATGTCGCGCCATCGGCGATAGCGGTCTTTGCGGTTCTTGAACAATGTTTGATAGCGGCTGATGTTGTCTTTTGTAATCTTTGCTCCTAAGTGCATGAACTGGTTATAGCTTTCAGTTGTGGGGTCATTGTCCGTGATATCCATGTAAGCCTGTGAGTAATCGTGATACATTTGATTGTTCCAACTCAAGGCATATGCACAACCTACGATGCCACCATATATGATGGGAAGCTTCCAGAACTTGCGGTTGTAGATCTGACCCGCACCAGGAAGCACTAATCCTAACCACAAAGCACGCTTCGGGTTGGGCTTCCATGTGTCCCAATCACGCTTCTTTTTCTTAGTCATCACCACAGAATCAGTAGCCAAAGTGACGCTGTCTGCATGCGTAAGCACTTCGTTTGCCTTGAGATGTGCAGTGTCTTGTAGAGGCATATGAGGCTCTTCATTCTGTGCTTTGGTACAGAATGGCAGGATGAGCAGGGCTACCGTGATAATGATATGCGTCAGTCTTGATGAAGACATGCTTCAGTCTTTCAGTTTGTCAAAGAGGTTCATGATGCGTTCAAGTTCTTCTTCGTTGGCAAATGGAATACTTATTTTTCCTTTACCTTTAGAGGAACAGGTCATCTGAACCTTTGTGTTGAGGAACTTAGCCAATCGGTTTTTAAGTACACAGAACTCTTCCGGCAATTGATTTCGAGCGATAATCTTCTTCTTTCCACTTTCAATGTCATCGCCATTTTTCAATGCCTGCACCAACTCTTCAACCTTTCTTACGGAGTAACCATTCTTCAGTATCTCCTTGAAAAGCTTGATTTGAAGTGCCGGACTGTCTAAGGCAAGCAGTGCACGGGCATGCCCCATGTCGATTTCTTTCTTTTGTAATGCCATCTGAACCTGTGCAGGAAGCTTCAGAAGACGCAGGTAGTTGGTAATTGCCGTGCGGCTTTTTCCGACACGTTCCGACACTTTCTCCTGTGTCATTCCGTTGCTCTCAAGCAAATGCTCATAAGCCAAAGCAATTTCGATGGCATTCAAATCCTCGCGTTGGATATTCTCCACGAGGGCCATTTCCATGACGTTTTCGTCTTTTATCGTGCGGATATAGGCTGGAAGTGCCTTGAGACCAGCCAATTGGGAAGCTCTCCAACGACGCTCGCCGGCAATGATCTGGAACCGATTGGCGGCAATCTGGCGGAGTGTGATGGGCTGAATGATACCTATTTCTTTTATGCTGTTGGCCAAATCCTGCAATGCTTCATCGTCAAATTCACGGCGAGGCTGGTTGGGGTTGGCTTCAATCTGGTCGATTGCTATTTCGTTGATAGTCGATGATCCCTGTGTGCGTACGGCATCAGTTGATATGAGTGCGTCAAGACCACGACCTAAACTGTTGTATTTCTTATGTACTGCCATTTTCTGTTTCGTTGTTTATTCCCCAGAATTATGGGTCATGCATTCCTGTTAATCAGTTCTTTTGCCAAGGCCAAATGGTTCTTTGCACCGGTTGAGTCAGCATCGTAAAGGATGACAGGAAGACCATGGCTGGGGCTTTCGCTTAGCTTCACATTGCGCTGAATAACCGTCTTGAACACCAATTCCTGGAAATGTCGCTTCACTTCATCATAGATTTGGTTGGCCAAACGGAGACGACTGTCATACATGGTCAGCAGGAACCCCTCAATCTCCAATTGCTGATTGAGTTTGCTCTTGATGATTTTAATGGTATTAAGCAACTTGCTGATACCCTCAAGGGCAAAGTATTCACATTGCACGGGAATGATTACAGAGTTGGCTGCCGTCAGTGCATTGACTGTAATCAGCCCCAAAGAAGGACTGCAGTCAATGAGAATGTAATCATATTCACTGCTGATAGGAGCAAGGAGATTTTTCAAAACGCGTTCGCGGTTGTCTAAGTTCAGCATCTCGATTTCGGCACCAACGAGGTCAATGTGGCTTGGAATAATATCCAATCCATTGATATCTGTGGTATAGATAGCATCGCGGACATCAGCATGGTCAATGATACATTCATATAGTGAGCAGTCAACATCCTTGATGTCAACGCCTAAACCACTTGATGCATTGGCTTGTGGATCGGCGTCAACCACGAGAACTGTTTTCTCAAGAGTGGCCAAAGAAGCCGCCAAGTTAATGGTCGTTGTGGTCTTACCCACACCGCCTTTTTGATTAGCTAAAGCTATAATTTTTCCCATTTTGAAATAAAATGATTTGTTGGCAAAGTTACATATTTTATATGAGAAATACGAGAAATAAACCTTTTTTTCGTACTTTTGTCCCAAACTAACATTGTTTATGATGAATATTAAGCGTCCTTTTATACTGATTTCGAACGATGACGGATATCATGCCAACGGAATAAAGACTCTCGTTTCCTTTTTGAAAGACCGTGCCGACCTGTTAGTCTGTGCTCCGGAAGCAGCCCGTTCTGGTTTCTCCTGTGCCTTTTCAGCTACTATTCCCTTGCGTTTGAAGCGCCGACACAATATGGGTGACGTGGAAGTGTGGTCGTGTAACGGCACACCTGTTGACTGTGTGAAGCTTGCCTTGAGTCAACTTTGTGGCGACCGACGGCCTGATCTTGTGCTCGGTGGCATCAATCATGGTGATAATTCTACGGTCAACACCCACTATTCGGGCACGATGGGCGTAGTCAGAGAGGGCTGCATGAAAAATATTTCGTCAGTGGCTTTCTCCTCATGTAACCGTGATGAACAGGCCGATTTACGCTATCTTCGCGATGATGTGTGCCGGATTGTCGACAAAGTTCTTGCAGAAGGCCTGCCAAAGGGTGTCTGTCTCAACGTGAACTTCCCCAAACAGCCTCCTTTCAAGGGTGTGAAAGTGTGCCGGATGACCTTTGGAAGCTGGATAAACGAGGTCGTAAAGGGACATCATCCGCATGGATATGACTACTATTGGATGGCCGGTGAATGCCGAAATGATGAGCCTGAAGCCGAAGATACCGACCAGTGGGCGCTCAATCACGGTTATGTGGCCATTACGCCGACGCGCATTGATGTCACCGATTATCAGTTTATAGACACTGTGAAATCGTGGAATCTGTAACCGAACGCCGCAGTTTATGAAGTATTATCTGATTGTCGGCGAGGCCAGTGGAGACCTTCACGCCTCTCATTTAATGGCTTCGCTGAAGAAAAATGACAGCGAGGCATCGTTCCGTTTCTTTGGTGGCGACCTGATGTCTGCTGTTGGAGGCACCCGCGTAAAGCACTATCGGGAGCTTGCCTACATGGGTTTTGTGCCCGTTTTGCTGCATCTTCGCACGATATTCCGCAATATGTCGTTCTGCAAGAAGGATATTGTGGCTTGGCAACCCGATGTGGTGATACTTGTCGATTACCCCGGTTTCAATCTCAATATTGCCAAGTTTCTGAAGCGAAACACCAATATCCCCGTCTATTATTACATCTCTCCGAAGATATGGGCATGGAAAGAATGGCGCATCAAAGCTATTCGGCGAGACGTTAAAGAGATGTTTTCGATACTGCCGTTTGAGGTGGCTTTCTATGAAGGAAAGCATCATTATAAAATCCATTACGTAGGCAATCCGACGGCACATGAAATACATGATTTTCTTGAAAACTATCATGTAGACTTCGCTTCCTTTTGCAAAGCGCATCATATTGACAGAGAAAAGCCGCTCATTGCATTGCTTCCCGGCAGTAGAGCGCAGGAAATCAAGGATAATCTTGTGCCGATGTTGCGTGCTGCCTGCCGCTTTTCAGATTGCTACCAGATAGCCATTGCCTGTGCACCTTCCATTAACAAGGCTTATTACCGGCAGGTCATTGATGCCGCAGAAGGCCTTTCTGACGTCAGTTTCTGCTTTGTTCATAACGACACCTACGGCTTGCTTGCCCACGCTGTTGTTGCTTTGGTGACCAGTGGAACGGCCACTTTGGAAACTTCATTGCTGCATGTTCCGCAGGTGGTTTGCTATAAGACGCCTGTGCCTCGACTTATCCGTTGGGCGTTCAATCATATACTTTCGTGTCGTTTTATCTCATTGGTTAATCTCATTGTCGATAGGGAAGTCGTTCCCGAACTCTTTGCCGACCGCTTCTCTGTGCAGAACATTGCCTCCGAACTTGAACGGATTTTGCCTGGGAATGAGGGGCGGACAGTGATGCTCAAGGCTTATGAAGAAGTGGAACGGCACTTGGGCAATGACATCGCTCCCGACAATGCAGCTCGCTTAATGGTCAATCTTCTGCGCCAGGAAGCCGCTCGTTACCAATAGTCCATAGGGTTCATGTCTTGGAGGTAAACGCATCTTTTCTGTAAACTTAATTCATAACCGATTTGCATTTGCTTCTCAAATTCATTATCTTTGCATCGGGGAGAGTGGTCATTTGCTTTCCCCTTTTTTATGCCTTGTTGCAAACGGTGGTGCAATATGTGTCAAATCGTGTTCTAATCTCAGTCGAATGGGCTTTTAATCAGCGTCAAAATACATGGTGATTTGAGGCATATTACATGGTCGTTTGATGTTCATCGTGTTGTGAAAAGATTGCAATGAGGGGTTTTGTTCATGGATAATATAAAATATGTAAATTGATTTTGTCTGCTTTTTTGAGTTTTTTATTAAAAAAGTTTAATGCAGAAAACGGCCAAATCAGGTGTGTTTTTAAGAATTTCAAAGGTTGAAAGCGCAGACGTCTTTGTTGGTTTCGTGTTATGATTTGAGGATAAGTGCCAAGCAAATTCTGCTGACTTATCTTGTTTTCTGATTTGTTTTGTTGTCTTTTTTCGCTTGATTTCATGGTTGTGAAAGCATCTGTCAGAGTCAGAGTCTTAAGACTGTAGAAGCAGAGAAAATAGGGATGAAACGGTATGTTTAGGCTTAATAGACAGGCTTTTTGTACAATATTGTAAGTTATTTGAACGATATTTCACAGTCATTATTTAAAAAATGTGTATTTTTGCAACATGGACTTTTATCTCTAAACTGTTAATCATTTTCATCAGACGACTTTGATGATTGTCTGGTCAGCTATTATTATGATATACATATTTACTGTTAAAAACCTTTATATTTAGCATAATGGAAAAACAAATCATTCGATGCAGTATGTTCATGCTGCTTTTAAGTTTTGTGCCCACTATTCCTATGTATGCTTTGAAAACAGAAAAAACAGAACAATCCGACAGGACGATTGATCTGTATGGCACTGTTTTTGACGATATGGGAGCTATTATCGGGGCATCGGTAAAGGTGGTTGGGAGCAAGACCGCTACCGTGACGGATGTGAATGGAGCGTTTCATCTGCGTGTACCTTTAGGCGCAAAGCTTGAAATCTCCAGTGTGGGTTATAAGTCGAAGACCGTAGTTTGCAAGGGTGAAGGACGGTTGAAAGTGAAGTTGGAAGAGCAAACCGTAGCGTTAGATGATGTGCAGATCATTGCCTATGGCTCCACACGAAAGGTCACGGTGACAGGTGCTTTGTCTTCAGTCAATAGTGATGAACTGACGAAATCGCCTGTTGCGAGCATGAGCAACTCGCTGATTGGAAAGGTTTCCGGCTTATCGGGTATTCAGTCGAGCGGTCAGCCGGGAGCTGATGGTGCGCAGTTGTTCATCCGTGGTGTCGGTTCGTTGAGCACTTCTTTGTCGCAACCGCTTATCCTTGTTGACGGCGTAGAGCGTCCTTTCTCACAGATTGACCCGAATGAAGTAGAGGATGTGACGGTGCTGAAAGATGCTTCTGCCACGGCAGTATTCGGTGTTCGAGGTGCTAATGGCGTTATCCTTGTCACAACAAAGCGTGGCACAAAAGATAGGCCCCGCATCAGTTTTACAACGTCAGTTGGCTTTCAAGTGCCTTCACGTGTGCCTGATTTTGCCAACAGTTATGAGTGGGCTACGCAGTATAATAAGGCGCAAGCACATGACGGAGTGGCTGAAGATATGCTCACCTTCAAGCCCGATGACTTGGAGAAATTCCGCACACACAGCAGTCCTTTGACTCATCCTGATGTGGATTGGACGGGAGAGATGATCAGAAAAGCCGCTGTCCAGTCACGTCATAACATTCATATTTCGGGTGGAACAAACCGTGTCAGATACTTTGCTTCATTGGGTGTGCTGACCCAGGAAGGCCTGTTCAAGGTCTATAAAAATCGAAATGACAAAGGATTTAAGTATAATCGTTATAATTATCGCATCAACTTGGATGTTGACTTGACGCGTACTACGACGGCACAGATTAATTTAGGCGGCTATTTGAACAGTCGTCGCGAGCCAAACTACAATAACGGATCGACCAAGTCGAGTGATTTCATCTTCCGTGACCTTTATTCTGCAGTGCCTTTCAGTGGTGCCGGGCTGGTTGATGGAAAGCGGATACGCATGAGTTCGAACCGATTTGCAATCGGAGAACTACAGGATGGTCTGAATATCTATTATGGAAAGGGATACAATACGACGGCCAATAATACGCTTAACTTTGACTTTACGCTGAAACAGAAGCTTAATTTCCTTACAAAAGGGCTTTCTTTCCACGTGAAGGCAGCTTATAACAGCGGTGTAAGTATCTATAAGCGTCGTGAAGGACGTGAGCCTTTGTATGAAGCAATCAATGCTCCTGACGGCTCTGTAGCCTTGAAATTAGTTGAAACTTATCGTAAACTTGACTTCTCGGAGTCAGATGATTTGAGCAAGAACTGGTATCTTGAAGGTGCGTTCAATTACAAACGCAATTTCGGTCAGCATCATGTTTCGGCCTTGGCAATGTATAACCAAACCATGAAGTACTATCCCTCAAGCAGTTATGCAGATATTCCGCGCAGCTATGTGGGCTTGGTTGGTCGTGCCACTTATGACTATATGACACGCTATCTTTTGGATCTTAGCGTGGGATACAATGGTTCTGAAAACTTCGCTAAGGGTCGCCGATTTGGAGTCTTCCCCGCAGGTTCAGTGGGTTGGATTGTTTCTGAGGAGAAATTTTTCAAGCCGTTGCGTCCTGTTGTGGACTATTTGAAGTTCAGAGTCTCTTATGGTAAGGTGGGAAATGACATCACTCGGGACAACTCCCGCTTCCTTTATCTGCCTGACACCTATAATATCAGTTCTGGAAGTTATAGCTTTGGAACGACAACGAATACAAAGATACTCGGTGCCTCAGAAGGAAAGATTGGCAATCCCAATGTGACTTGGGAGACCGCTTTCAAGCAGAATTACGGTATAGACATGAAGCTTTTCAAGAACAACTTATCCATTAACTTTGATTACTTCATTGAACATCGTCGGGATATTCTGATTTCTCGTGGTGTCATTCCTGGCTATCTCGCCGTGCAGCTGCCTACAATGAACATGGGAAAGGTGAATAATCATGGTTTTGAAGTAAACATGCGTTGGCAGGATAAAATACGTACTGCCCGATATTATATAGGTGGAAATATTTCCTATGCCAAGAATAAGGTTGTCTTTATGGATGAAATCAAGTATCCTTATGAGTGGATGCAGCGCACAGGAAAGCCTGTAGGTCAGAATTTCGGTTATGTTTTTGATGGCTATTTCACAGAAGCAGAGGTTGCTGAATATGAGCATACGAAAGGTACAGAGGGCGGTATTCCAGATCAAGGAAGCGGATATGTCCCACTACCTGGCGATGTGAAGTATAAAGATTTGAATGGAGATCACAAGATAGATGAAAAGGATATCCGCGATATTGGTTCTCCGGCATATCCTCTTTTGACGTATGCTGTGAACATGGGAGTGTCATGGAAGGGCTTTGATCTAAGCATAACGCTTGCCGGAGCATCAAAGACTTCGCGCTTCTTGAGTGGCCCTTACCGCATACCTTTCGGCGAAATGAACAACTGGAGCCTTATGCGCTACATGATTAATGACGCGTGGACGCCCGAAAAGGGTAATGCTGCAGCAGCTCCCGCCATATCCCTTCGCAACAAGTCTCATAACTATTTGGACTCAGACTTGTGGCTGAGGAATGCTTCTTACATACGTTTGAAGAATATAGAAGTAGGATATTCGTTTGCAAAGAACGTCACACGGGCATTGCATTTGAATAGCTTGCGTCTCGCTGTATCGGGATATAATCTGCTGACTTTCGACCATTTGAAAGTCTGCGACCCTGAAGCTAATCCAGATGGAAGGGCATATCCTTTGATTAAAGTTATTGATGTAGGATTGAAAGTAGGTTTTTAAGCGATGAAGAATATGGAAAAAATGAATAAGATATGGAGCCTCTTTGCTGGTCTGATGCTGACAATGAGCATTGTATCGTGTGAGGATCTGGCATTCGGTGAACGTTTTTTGCAGAAGCCCCCCAGTACAGATGTCACCATAGATACTATATTTGGGAAGGCTGAATATGCCAGACGAGTGCTTTGGCGCAGTTATCAGTATCTGCCATATGGTATGGAAACCAATGGATTTTGGACGCAGATGTGTATGAGTACCATTGAAGGACTTACTGATTTGAATTATGATAATATCGGATATTCGGCACTTTCGAATACGTATTACCCTGGATTGTACAATGCTTCGATAGAGGATAATACGCGAATCAATGCACATCGAACGAAAATGCAGTTTTCTCAATCGGGCATTTGGACAGGTGTGCGCCATGCTTGGCTGTTATATGAGAACGTAGATAAGGTTCCTGATATGGATGAACAGGAGAAGTCACGACTTAAAGCAGAAGCAAAGATGATGGTAGCTGTGTTCTATGCTCACATGCTTCGGCATTACGGATCTCTTCCAATCATTGATCATGCTATCTCTGCTGACGATGCAAGCTTTCCAGCTCGGGCCACTTTGCAGCAAACAGTGGATTTCATTGTGAAGCTGTTGAACGATGCTATTGCCTGCGAAGACTTCCCTTGGAGTGTTCCTGAAAATGAAATGGAGAACTGGGATGGCCGAATGACGAAGGCTGGTGCTATGGCATTGAAGACTCGTGTCTTGCTTTTCGTTGCCAGTCCACTGTTCAATTCCGATGCGCCTTTTGCCAAAGGAGAGGCTTCAGATAAGAAGATGACATGGTGGGGGAACTATGATAAGCAGCGTTGGAAACAAGCTGTTGATGCTTGCAAAGAGTTCTTTGATGCGCTGAATAAAAATGGTTTCTTCAAGTTGGTGCAGGCTGGTGATCATGGTATTACTACCGAGCGCGAAGCCTATACCAGTGCTTATTTCGACCGAGGAAATACAGAAACGCTGATATCATGCCGTAGAACATTCCTTTGTACGAAGAATAATGGACAGTTTGATAAGGCACTTCGATGGGGAGCTTATTGCCCGACGAAAGAGTTCTTCGATATGTTTGAGATGAAAGATGGCCGTCCTTTCGATTGGAAGAACCCCAAAATGGCAAAGAACCCGTTCAAAGATCGTGATCCACGACTATATGAAAACTTCATTTTGGACGGCGATAAGTATAATGGGCGAACTGCAGCGATGACAGATGTCAATCCTAAAGACAAGGCCAACTATCCCAAAGGAAAGGATTGGGAGCAAGGAAGAATACACAAACTGAGCCTTGCAACAGGTTTGGCATGCCGCAAGTGGGGACTCGATAGAAATACAGAAGCCTACAACCGACCTGTACAATGGCCGACGATGCGACTTGCTGAAGTCTATTTGAACTATGCAGAAGCCTTGAATGAATACTATGATGGTCCCACACCAGAAGCTTATCAAGCTATCAATACCGTTCGTGCGCGTGTCGGTATGCCTGCACTAAGTGGTATGAGTAAGGAGGATTTCCGCAAAGCAGTGCTGCATGAACGTGCGGTTGAATTTGCATATGAGGAGGTGAGATTCTTTGATTTGATACGTTGGAAGATGTATGATGTCTTTGAAACACCGCTCCATGGTCTCCATGTCTATAAGCACAAGAAAACCAAGGAATATCTCATAAAGCCTTTTGCCTTGACAAAATATTACCGTGCTTGGTGGAAAACAGGCTGGGAACCACGTATGTGTTTGAGTGCATTCCCCTCAAAGGAGGTTAACAAAGGCTATGGATTAGTGCAGAACCCAGGTTGGGAGTAAGTCTATGATGTAATTTAAACATGAATAAAATGAACTATAAATTATATTTTGCAGCGCTTCTTTTCTCTCCGCTCTGTATGTCGGCTCAGACTGACAGCTTGCTGACAGAGAAGAAACCTCATAGAATAACCTATGGTCGTGACGTGTCTGTCGACCAGAAGGAAGCTACGGTTGCGGCGTCTTTCATAACCAGCGAGAAGCTTGCACACCGTAAGGAAACAAATCCGCGCAATGCTCTTTATGGCTTGATACCAGGCTTAGAGGTGTTGCAGAACCAAGGTGCAGCTTGGGAAACTACGGGCCGTCTCTTTGTCAGAGGTAATGGAACACTCAGTAAAAAGGCGCCTCTTGTTTTGGTTGATGGCTTTGAACGTGAACTTGGACAACTTTCAATGGATGAAATTGAATCAATAACTGTGTTGAAAGATGCAGCCTCAACTGCTCTCTATGGTATGCGTGGAGCCAATGGAATCATTGCCGTGAAGACGAAACGAGGGGTGAATGGTGCACCGAAAATCAAGTTCTCTTATGAGCTTAACATGGCAACTCCGTTCCGAAAGCCTAAATTTGTTGACGGACATACCTATGCCATGGCTTTGAATGAGGGTATGCAGAATGACGGACTTGCACCGCGTTACGATGCTTCCGAACTTTCAGCATTCAAAGATGGAAGTCTGCCTGATGCCTACCCCAATGTAGATTGGTGGGGAGAATCGCTTCGAAACCATAGCTTTGGCAACAATGTTACATTCTCTGTAACGGGAGGTGGCAAGTTTGTTAGATATTTCACACAGTTGAATTATCTGAATGACAGCGGTATATTGCGACCTGTTAATGATAACCATGGCTATTCAACACAGCTCAAATATTCTAAGTTAAACATCCGTACTAACCTTGATATTGAGTTGGGACGCAACACGATGTTGCAGTTGAATATGTTTGGAACATTCTCTGAACATAACCGCCCCAATGCTACAATCTCTGATATTTTCACTGCGCTCTATAAGGTTCCTGCAGGTGCATTCCCTATAAAGAATGCCCGTGGAGTGTGGGCTGGTACGACCGATATCGAAACCAATCCTGTAGCAATGATATCCGGAACGGGTTATGCGCGGTCGCAACAAAGAAACTTCTTTGCCGATTTAAAGCTTACACATCGATTGGATTTTCTCTTGAAAGGCCTTTCGGTCGGTTTGCAATTGGGCTTGGATAACAATGCTTCTTATTGGGATGGAAACGCTCGAAAATATGGCTATGAACAGTCTACATATGATTGGGCAAGCAGAAGCTACACCTATAAGAACCTGCGAAATGAAACGGCATTGAGTGCCAGTCATTCAGTAGGTGCATCGAATAATCATTTCAATTTCAATGCATTTGCCAACTTCCAGCGCGATTGGGGCTTGCATTCTTTGGCTGCAACTGCACAATATCGTATGGATAAGTTAATCGCCAAAGGGCAAAACACATCGTATGCTTTCATTGATATTGTCAGCCAGTTGCACTATGCTTACAAGCATCGTTACCTCTTTGATGTGTCGCTATCGGAGTCGGCTTCAAGCATCTTAGATCCCAAAAACCGTTGGGGAGTTTTCCCGGCAGCAGGCATTGGCTGGATAGTGTCAGAGGAAACGTTTGCCAAACGCGATTGGTTAGACTTCTTGAAACTGCGTGCCAGCTATGGTATCTCAGGCGGTGCAGACTATGACAACGACCTCTTTATCGATATGTATGGCAATGGTGGTAGTTTCTTCTTTGGTAAAAACCCTCTCAAGCATAATGGTTTGCGCTTGACCCAATTGGGTATTTCCAATCTGACTTATGAGAAATCACACAAGCTGAACATTGGTTTTGACTTCCGTGCCTTTAAGCATTTGGACGTAACGGTTGATTTCTTCTACGATCATCGCACGGATATTCTGGTGGATGCCAATGGAAAGGTATCTTCATTGTTTGGTCTTCCAGTGCCCAAAGAGAACTCCGGTGTAGTGGATAATCGCGGTATTGAAACCTCAATTCGTTGGAATAAGTCGCTCAAAGACTTCCATTATGCTTTGGGAAGCACCTTCTCTTTTATTCGCAATAAAATCGTAAACCAGAACGAGGAATATCGTCCTTATGGCTATTTGCAGCGTACAGGCAAACGCATCGGCCAGTACTTCGGCTATGTAGTAGAGGGAATTTATCAGAATCAGAATGAGATTGACCAGCGTAATGTCAAGCAGACATTGTCGCAAGTGAAGCCGGGCGACCTTAAATATAAGGATCTCAATAATGATGGTATCATTGATTCGTATGATCAGAAAGCTTTAGGCTACAGTGCATTCCCTGAGATCTACTATTCTTTCGATTTGAATTTAGATTACAAGGGGTGGGGACTTTATGCCATGTTCCAAGGCATTGGCAATGTCAGTGTAATGGCTAACACGCCCAGTGTCTATCATCCTTTGTTTGGAAATCGCACGATTTCAAAGGAATACTACGACAACCGTTGGACTCCGGAGACTCCGAATGCGCGCTATCCACGGCTGACTTCTGTCGGTTCGGTTAACAACTACGCGAATAATTCCCTTTGGATTAAGAATGGAGCCTATTTTAAGTTGCGCACATTGGAAGTGTATTATCATTTCAAGAAGCATCAGTTAAAGCCATTGAAATACGTGAATGCTGCCAAAGTCTATGTTCGTGCATATGATCTTTTCAGTCTTGATCATATCAAGGTAATGGATCCTGAGAACATGAAAACAGGCCATCCAAGCATGACACGCTATGCTGTTGGCTTCGATTTGAAATTCTAAAATATTCGGTTATGAAACATATTAAAATCACAACACTGCTTGTCGTTACTGTCAGTATGTTTGCCAGCTGTGACTTTCTGAATACTTCGGAGTCAACATATTACGACCGTAGCGAACTGTTATACGACCCTTCAAAGGTTACACAGTTGTGCACCGAGGTCTATAGTTACTTGCCCAATGGGTTGGAAGGCATTGGGGGTGCCATGCATGATGCTGCTACCGACGATGCCATTCATATCAACAACACGGCTACTATCCAGCGTTTTGTCAATGGAAGTTGGTCGCCCAACTATGTCGTTGATGATGTTTTTGCCCATTACTACAAGGCAATTCACGACGCAAACTTCTATTTGGAGAACTGTCTGGGCCTCACTTTTGAGGATTGGAAATATACAGATGGCTTCCAAGATACCTATACAAGCTATCTCAATTACCAGTATGAAGTGAGATGTCTGCGTGCTTTTTACTACTTTGAATTAGTCAGACGTTATGGCAATATTCCGCTGATTACAAAGACACTCACCAAGGAAGAGGCAAAAAAGGCAGAGCCTGTTTCGGCAGAAAATGTGCTTCGTTTCGTCATTGATGAATGTACCGATGTGGCTCAACATCTTCCTGTAAAGACAACGACACTTCCTGGAGGAGCTGCCAATATGCAGCGTGTCAGCAAGGGAGTAGCATTGGCTTTGAAATCAAGAGCAACGCTCTACCTTGCCAGTCCGCTTTTCAATACCTCGGGAGATGTTGCAAAATGGGAGGCAGCTGCCACTGCCGCATTTGATGTTATCCGTCAGGCTTCAGCCTTTGGCTATGCCCTTGACGATGATTACAAGAACCTTTTCGGCGCCACCAACAATCAAAGTGCAGAGGTTATCCTTTGCCGTCCCGAGGGAAAGACCACGCACTTTGAGTCTGCCAACTATCCTATTGGAGTTGAAAAAGGGTCAGGTTATACTTGTCCGACAGAGAATTTAGTCAGCGCTTACGAGATGTCAGACGGCAGTTCGTTTGATTGGAACAATCCGGTACAGGCAGCTAATCCCTACAAGAACCGTGACCCACGTCTTCAAATGACTGTTGTGTTCAACGGAATGCAGTGGCCTGCGAAAACACCCGTAGAGACTTATCATGGCGGACGTAACGGACAACCACTTCTCAATGCGACAACAACAGGGTATTATCTGAAGAAATATCTCAATAACAAGGTGATATTTGAGGCTGGAAAGAATACAAACAGCTTCGATCACAACTGGATATTGTTCAGATATGCCGAGATATTGCTGAATTATGCAGAAGCAATGGCCGAGGCCTATGGCCCAGACCAGGTGGTCAGTCCGTTCACAATGAGTGCACGCGAGGCCGTAAACCTTGTCCGTTCCCGCAAGAATGTGAAGATGCCTAAATTCCCGACAGGAATGTCAAAGGCCGATTTCCTTGCCCGTTTACGCAATGAACGACGCGTGGAACTGGCTTTTGAGGGACATCGTTTCTGGGATTTGCGTCGCTGGAAAGCCCTTGGTGACATGAAGGATATCTATAAAGTGAATATCGAAAAGCGGGCTGATGGCACGCTGACTTTCGCAAAAGAAAAGCTCTGCACGTATGAGATAACCGACAAGATGTATTTCTATCCCATCTCGAATGCAGAACGCTATAAGAACACTAACTTGAAACAAAATCCCGGTTGGGGTGAGTAAGCGGAGTAATCTTCCTCTTGCTGTTTGCGTTAGTGTCATCAATTGACTTTACAAGTATCTCTAAATTCTTTATCTTTGTTTCGGGGGAGAGCAACTATTTGCTTTCCCCTCTTTTGTTTTTTGTTGCAAACAACGATACCGAATAAACTAAGATTGCATGTGATTTCACAGTTGGCGTTCCTTTTGTTAAAATCAATCATGAATGTTTACAAATGCTTTCAAATCGTTCGCGTATTTGAAACGCGTTTGCTCCTCGCTCTGAATATGCGCTGTATTCTGTCATTTTGCAATTTATTGACTATCAATAGATTATGAAGTTTGACGCAAGATGCAGGGCAAAATCACATTGCCAGGCATTGCAATTTGCATCAAATTGCAATGTAATCTCTATCAGATGAGCTTCTCATTTCATTCAAATGGCATTGTAATCTCCGTCATGTTGCGTGCTAAAGTGACTGGAATTACCACGCAAGAAGAAAGAAGTGAGGATACCGAAGCCGTGAAATGGGTTCGCATTCATGCAAAAAGCACGTTCTGATTTCTATTTGGTGAACGCTCGAAGTGTTAAAAACCATGTGGTAATGTTTACAAAATCGAGAGATTTCAGAGGTCTTCTTTGAGGCGCATTTGTGGCAAGCAGATACTCAATACAGAGGTTGTAGCCCGTCATTGTAACTGCTGGTCTGCAATCTTCTCTTACAGATAAATACCGACTTTGCAACAAACTTTAACGCTGTTGCAGGACTAATTTGCAGAGAAAAAGCTAACTTTGAAGCATATCACCTTTGAACATGGCGTAATACCAAACGTAAAAATAGAAATCTATGTCTGCAATTCTTTCTGTCATTCCTGTTATCCTGCTGTTCGTTCTGATGCTCGGACTGAAGTTGGCAGGCCATAAAAGTGCCGTCATCACGCTGTGCGTCACGATTATTCTGGCGCTTGTGGCTGCCCCGCAACTCGGCATGTTGCCTGACGCTTTCAAGGCTTCGGGCATCTTTGAAGTAGTGGGGTGGAGCATTGTTGAGGGCATGCTCAAAGCCGTTTTCCCCATTCTCATCATCATTCTGATGGCTATCTACAGCTATAATATCCTTGTGGAAAGCAGGCAGATAGAGGTCATTAAGCGACAATTCACTGCTATTACGAGCGACAAGGGCATTCTTGTCTTGATGCTTGTCTGGGGCTTTGGCGGATTGTTGGAGGGCATGGCAGGTTTCGGAACGGCTGTAGCCATTCCTGCAGCCATATTGATTGGCCTGGGTTTCAAGCCCATGTTCTCGGCGCTTGTGGCTTTAATCGGCAACACGGTAGCCACGGGTTTCGGTGCTGTTGGTGTGCCGGTGACGACTCTGTGCAATGAGGTAGCACCGGGAGGGGCAGCTCCTGTTGAGGCCATTTGCGAAACATCGTCGTTTGCCGTCATTCAGCTGGCACCGCTTTTTATCCTGCTGCCGTTTATCATTCTGACGCTGACCGACTGCAAAGCCATTGTGAAAAATATCATACTTTCACTCTGGGTGGGTGGCATTTCAGTTGTCGTGCAGTATCTTTGTGCCCATTTCTTGGGTTCTGAAACGCCTGCAATCATCGGCTCTGTGGCAGCTGTTCTCGCCATACTTCTCTATGTAAAGCTCTTCGACCGCAAGGGACGTGAGGGCTTGCCGACTGCGCGTTATTCGTTGGGTGAGACCTTCAAGGCATGGAGTGTCTATCTCTTTATCTTGCTTCTCATTTTAGTTTCGGGTGCACTCTGCCCACCGGTAAACGATTTTCTGAAGTCACATCTCGTTTCAAAAGTTGCCATTCCCGTCATCGGTTCAACGTTTAAGTTTGGTTGGATAAGCAATGCGGGACTCATGTTGTTCCTTGGAGCCACGATAGGTGGATTGATACAAGGACTCTCTTTCGGTCGGATGATGAGGATATTAGCCCGAACAACAGTCAATTTGAAGAACACTATCATCACGATTATCTGCTTGATTTCGTTGGCATCAGTCATGAACTACAGCGGTATGATCAGTGCTATCGCTTCGGGACTTGTTGCGATTACGGGTGGTTTCTATCCCTTCTTTGCTCCGCTTATCGGTGCTGTCGGTACGTTTGTCACGGGTTCTGACACCTCTTCGAATATTCTCTTTGCCAAATTGCAGGCCAATGTTGCAGGGCAGTTAGGTTTGACGGGGCACTCCACTTTCTACGGAGTGCCGGGCACGGAGACCAATTGGCTTGTGGCTGCCAATACGACTGGTGCCACAGGAGGCAAGATGATAAGTCCTCAGAGCATAGCCATTGCCACGGCAGCCTGCGATATGCAGGGCAAGGATGGTGAGATATTGCGTTCTGCTTTGCCTTATGCTATCGGGTATATAGCCTTGGGTGGACTGATGGTTTTCCTTGGATTGTAAGCCCTTAAACTCACTTTTAAAGTCCAATTTGCAGGAGTTGGGCTTTTATTTTGTAATTTTGCAGCTTGACAAAGCTACACTTTTATGAAAAAAATAGACAGGAAACTGGTTCGCGGTTGCTATGATTATCTTATCATTGCGTTGGCAATGGTCGTGGGAAGTCTGGGCTGGGTGGTCTTTCTTTTACCTCACAAGATTACCATTGGAGGCCTGCCCGGTATATCGTCTGTGGTGTTTTGGGCCACGGGTATCCACGTTCAGTACACCTATCTGGGTATCAACATATTGCTGTTGGCAGCTGCACTCAAGGTGTTGGGGCTTAAATTCTGTGTCAAGACCATATATGCAGTGAGTGTCTTTACATTGTTTACAACGCTTTGGCAAGGTGTAGTGGGCGATAAGGTGATGTTCAGTAAGGAGCCGTTTCTGGCCTGCGTAGTGGGTGGTTTGCTGCTGGGTTTGAGCACAGGTTTCAGCCTTTTGCGCAATGGAAGCACGGGAGGTTCGGATGTCATTGCAGCCATAGTGCATAAGTATAAAGACATATCTTTGGGGCATATCATACTCATGTGCGACCTCTGTGTCATTACATCCAGCTACTTGGTTATAGGCAGTTGGGAGAAAGTCATCTATGGTTATATCGTGCTTTTCGTAATGTCTTATACGGTAGACCACGTCATCAATGGTTTTCGTCGATCGGTACAATTCTTCGTGATTTCAGAGAAATATCAGGAGATCGGACGTCTGATTAACAATGAAGCCAACCGTGGTTGCACGGTGATTGATGCGCATGGCTTCTACACGGGCAAGAAGATGGGGATGCTTTTCATTATTGCCAAGCAGAATGAAAGCCACAACATATTTAGGATTATCGATGATGTAGACCCGGAAGCCTTCGTCAGTCAGAGTGCCGTTTCAGGCGTTTATGGCTTAGGTTTCGACCGTATGAAAGTGGGAAAGAAGCATTTAAGTAAAATGAATAAAGTTTGATTTTCTGGCGAATGATAAATTATGATGAAATAAAGGACAAGCGGATAGCACTTCTTCTTTCGGGAGGTGTCGACAGCAGTGTGGTGCTTTACGAGATGGTGAGCCATGGTTTGCATCCCGATTGCTTCTACATCATGATTGGTCCCGAGGAGAAAGAAGCGTGGGATTGCACGAGTGAAGAAGACTTGGAAATGGCAACGGCCTTGACAAATCGCTTCGGTTGTCAGTTGAAAGTGATTGATTGCCACAAGGAATACTGGTCTCAAGTGACGCGATACACTATGGATAAGGTGAAAGCGGGCTTCACGCCAAACCCTGATGTCATGTGCAATCGGCTCATCAAGTTTGGTGCTTTCGATGAGAAGATAGGCCACGATTACGACCTCATTGCTACCGGACATTATGCACAAACCGAATGGATTGATGGGCGAAAGTGGCTCACGACAAGTCCTGACCCGGTTAAAGACCAGACTGATTTCTTGGCACAAATCTATGGCTGGCAACTGAGAAAGGCCATCTTCCCAATAGGACATTTCGAAAAGAATGAAGTGCGCGAGATAGCCGAAAGAGAACATCTTATCAATGCAAAGCGCCGTGACAGTCAGGGTATCTGCTTCTTGGGAAACATTGACTACAATGAATATGTGCGCCGTTATTTAGGCGAAAGCGTGGGTGATGTCATTGAATTGGAGACAGGAAAGAAGATAGGTGAGCACAAAGGACTGTGGTTTCACACGATTGGTCAGCGTAAGGGACTTGGCTTTGGCGGTGGTCCTTGGTTTGTGGTTAAAAAGGATGTGGAGCGTAATATCCTGTATGTCAGCCATGGTTATGACCCTGAAACGGCGTATAAACAGGACTTCAAGATACATGATTTCCATGCCACGACCTATTGTCCAGAGGGAACAGCGTTGCCCGAATTGCCCGAACGCATTACGTTCAAGATACGTCATACCCCCGAATATCTGCCTGCAACGCTTGAAAGAACAGGTGAAAACACCTATGTTATTCATGCTGACAACAAGATACATGGTGTGGCTCCGGGACAGTTCTGCGTGGTCTATGATGCACAACACCATTATTGTTACGGTTCGGGAGAGATTACTTTATAAGCAAATGAAAACCATTTTATGCGATGGAAAATATAGAAGGAAAAGAAGAACAGATACTTATTCGCATCACAGGACAGGACCGTCCGGGCCTCACTGCAGCCGTCATGGGAATTCTGGCACGCTATAATGCCCGCATTTTAGATATCGGTCAGGCCGACATTCATAGCACCTTGTCGCTCGGAATACTTATCCGCATTGATGATATGCACTCTGGTCAGGTGATGAAAGAACTGCTGTTCAAGGCCGAGGAACTGAATGTGAATATCGGATTTGCACCGATTTCTGACGATGAATATGAGTCATGGGTCGATCATCAGGGCAAGAACCGCTACATTCTGACCGTGATTGGTCGCTCGCTTTCAGCCAAACAGATTGCTGCTGCAACAAAGATTATTGCTGAACAGGGACTGAACATCGACTTTATTCGAAGGATGACAGGTCGCATGAGCATCAAGCATCCTGAACGGAATGTGCGTGCCTGCATTGAATTCTCACTGCGCGGAACTCCGAAAGACCGTGAACTGATGCAGTCAAAACTGATGCATCTGGCTTCAGAACAGGAGATAGACTTTTCTTTCCAGCGTGATGATATGTATCGACGCATGCGCCGTCTCATCTGCTTTGATATGGACTCGACGCTCATTCAGACAGAATGTATTGATGAACTGGCAGCTCGTGCCGGAGTGGGGGATAAGGTGAAAGCTATCACAGAGCGTGCCATGCGTGGCGAGATTGATTTCAAGGAGAGTTTCACGGAGCGTGTGGCATTGCTCAAAGGACTTGATGTCAGCGTGATGCAAGATATTGCAGAGCACATGCCTATCACCGAAGGAGCTGACCGATTGATGTCTGTATTGAAGCGATGTGGATATAAGATTGCCATTCTTAGTGGTGGATTTACCTTCTTCGGAGAACAGCTCCGGCGTCGCTATGGCATTGACTATGTCTACGCAAATGAACTTGAAATTGATGAGAATGGTAAGCTGACAGGGCACTATGTGGGTGATATTGTCGATGGAAAACGCAAGGCTGAACTTCTGAAACTCATTGCTCAAGTTGAACAGGTGAACCTTGCACAGACCATTGCTGTGGGAGACGGTGCCAACGATTTGCCGATGATAGCTGAAGCCGGATTAGGGATTGCATTCCATGCAAAGCCTCGTGTGAAGGCAACGGCACAGCAGTCTATCAACAATATCGGCTTGGATGGTGTGCTCTATTTCCTTGGGTTTAAGGACAGTTATTTGGGAGAGCAAGGGAAACTGTAGCCATTCAGTCAAATGCGCTGTGCCCAATTTCAGCATGACACAGAACTATAGACCTTGCGGATATTATTGAAATGCTAGCAAGGTCTGTTCTTTTTGCGGGCTGTCTGCTAATGTCTGCAATTTTGAAATAAGGGTAGAAACAGAAGTCTTTCTGTGCTTTCTTTATTCCAAACCAATCAGCAGTCCGTCTTGGAGGTCTATCCTTTCTGCTTGCGGATGGCGTGGAAGTCCTGGCATGCGCATGATATCGCCCGCGATAGCCACAATCATTTCGGCGCCCATATTGATGACAAGGTCGCGAATTGTGAAAGTAAAGTCTTTGGGAACGCCGTGCCGTTTGGCGTCATCACTCAATGAATACTGGGTCTTGGCAATGCAGACTGGGTAGCGTTCAAGGTTCCATTTGGCAATGCGCTCAAGCATTTCCAATGCCTGTTTCTTGAAAACTACCTGCTTGGCACCGTAAATCTGCTTGGCCACGGCCGTAATCTTGTCCTTCACGTTGGCTTCATCTGTGTAGCAATAAGCAATGTCTTCTGACGGGTGAGCTGCAATTTCGTCGATGGCAAGCTGTGCCAAATCCATGCAACCCTCGCTTCCTTTCATGTAAGCCTCGTTTACGGCGAAGCCAATTCCTAACTTCTCGCAGTGTTCGCTGACGATAGCAATCTCTTCTTCTGTGTCATTGCCGAAGCGGTTCAGGGTCACGATGACGCGCTGTCCCATGTGTTGCATGTTGGCAATGTGTCTGTCTAAATTTTCCAATCCCTTACGGATATGCTCACAGCAGCCGTTTTCCGGGTCGCCCACCTGCATGCCACCGTGCATCTTCAGCCCCATGATTGTGGCCACTAACACCGTGAGTCGCGGTTGTATTCCTGCTTTACGGCATTTGATATCCAAGAATTTCTCGGCCCCAAGATCGGCCCCAAAGCCTGCTTCTGTCACGACATAATCGCCAAAGCTCATGGCCATTTTCGTGGCCAGAATACTGTTGCAGCCGTGTGCAATGTTGGCAAACGGGCCGCCATGGATAAAGGCAGCCGTGCCTTCAATGGTCTGAACGAGGTTCGGATTGAGTGCATCCCGCAGCAAAACTGTCATGGCTCCGCCTATGCCGAGGTCTTTCACGCAGAAGGGTTTGTCGTCAAGAGTGATGCCTAATAAGACATTATCGATGCGTCGGCGTAGGTCTTCTTCGTCTGTGGCGAGGCAAAGAATGGCCATAATCTCACTGGCCGGCGTGATGTCAAAACCGCTTTCGCTGAGCAGCCCGTTGGTTTTTGCCCCCAGACCGGTTGTGATACAGCGCAGATTTCGGTCGTTCACATCAAGCACACGGCGCCAGAGCACATCCTTAAGTGCAAAACCTTCTTCATGGTGCTGATAGAGATAGTTGTCGAGCAGGGCTGCAATCATATTGTGAGCCGATGTAATTGCATGGAAATCGCCTGTGAAATGAAGGTTTATTCTGTCCATGGGCAGCACCTGTGCATAGCCTCCTCCTGTGGCACCGCCTTTCATTCCGAAGCACGGGCCAAGTGAAGGTTCGCGCAATGCTAACACGGATTTATGCCCCAATCGGTTCATCGCCATTGACAATCCGATGCTGACGGTGGTCTTTCCGATGCCGGCTTTTGTCGGACTTATAGCTGTCACAAGAATGAGATTGCTCTTCTTGACGCGCTTTTCATCAATGAGTTTAAGGGGTACTTTAGCAATGTATTTACCATAGTTTTCGAGTTCTTCTGTGGGAATATCAATCTTTTCAGCAATCCTTTTAATGGATTGCAACTGACATTCGCGGGCTATTTCAAGTTCGGTTTTCATTTTTATTCTGTCAATTCTTTATTGAAACAATCAGTCGGTGATATTTCGGTTGGTGATAATCCCACCTCGCAACTGGGGCGGATAGCCTGTCTTTAGCAAGCAATGCATCCCTTTCTCCTTGTCATGATGTTGCTTGCAAAGATACAAATAATCTTGCTAATTAGGTGGACCACGGTTTAGTTTTCATTCACGGAACTTCAAAATCAGGGGCTGCAGATCGCTTTTGTAAGTATGGAAATACGCAAGTGGTTTGCTTTCATGGCATCTAATAAAAGGGCCTTCTGCTTCTTTCTGGATTTTGTTTCCTTGAATTAAAGATTATTCTGCCCGTCACTTCTGCTTATAAAAAGCGTCAGTTTACGTGCTGATCTGACGCATTTCATCTGCTCATCTCTGTCATTTTACAGTGTAATATGACAGAGATGAGCCGGGCTGTTGTGGCAGATGAAATTGCTGCATGGGGGAATAAAAGCAATATTATGTAAATTATCGTCAGGAAAAAGCGACGACGTCGGCACTCTTTCTTTTTCTTTCTCGTCGTCATTCTTGTTCTTGTTCTAGTTCTTGTTCTTAGGGGCGTGTAAGTGATTGGTTATCAATGGTCTCATCTGTTAATTATTCTTAATTGAAATCCATTTGCAGATTATTTGCTGACTATTTGCACAAAAACTGCAGAAAACTCATCAACAATTTCATCTTTTTTAGTGCTTTGTTGTAAGTGAAAGGTTTCCATTCTCAATCGTGGCTTTTTAGATGTGTTGCTAAAACAGGATTATGACAGCCCAACTATAGTTTTGTTTGTTAATGTTATTTTGTATTTATTTGCTAAATTCATATTTAACAACGTTTCTTTTAGTATAATAAATTAAAAAAAATGCCAAAAAAAAAGAAAATGTGGCATGTGTACACTATGGAATACCATGCAGCCATAAAAAAGGATGAGTTCATGTCTTTTG
>SKDY01000044.1_pt1 | contig 98495 bp, 100 predicted proteins | sample 4826591 | NCBI WGS metagenome assembly SKDY01 (sample SAMN11008823, study PRJNA524170) | human gut metagenome | biome: Human fecal sample; material: Feces; isolation source: fecal sample from pouch patient p10, p22 | host: Homo sapiens | place: Israel: Tel-Aviv | collected 2016-06-15 | reverse complement strand
TTGGGCACCTCCTTATTCTTTTGATTATACTATGAAATCCTTGAGAATAGGCTGTCAACTTTATTTATACACCATCAATACCATTGAAATCAGTGCTTCACCCTCTGCTTTTTTCTGCTGCTCAATCATAGAATTGAATCCGCCGATGGTGTCCCGTTCCAGTCCGCTCGTGGAACCGCTGCGGTCTAAGATAAAAACGATCTCTGTTAAATTCTCATATGCTTGTCCTCCCAAAATCTCGCCCTTGCGGGCTCGCTGTCGCGGTATTCGCCAAGTTTTCGAGCAAGCTTGAACTTTGGCTCATTACACGCGCATATGGCTGCTCGGTTTCGCACCTTACAGCCATAGCGCATGGAAAGCGATATTTCTTTGTCCTTATGCTCCGATCAAGCTCTGGTCAAAGGCAAACAGTGCCTCGTTGATTTCATACACATTATAGTTTCCTCGTTCGACAAAATATTCTACAATGATATCGAATTTGCTCGAATGGGAAAGGGTAAACCCTGCCTTGCCGAGCGTCTCCTGCATCTGGACAAGTGGCAACTCCAACATCCAGAAATTGTAGTCCTAAAATATGCAGTCAAACATATTGGGCAACAGTAAAAGTGGTTTTGATTTTCGCGGTAGCTGTGTTCATTGAAAACTTGCAATTTGCGAACAACTCGCATATTGACTTTCTTGGATTATAATATTTGCGAATGAAATGCAAATTGGAGGTGCGGTGACTTGCATAGCTACAACACGCGTCAGCGAAAGGTTCTGCTTGCCTATTTGAGCCAGCACCCGGACGAGTTGTTGTCCGCACGGCAAATTGCGGACGCTTTGGCAGATAAAAAAATCAGCCTGAGCGCCGTATATCGAAACCTTGCACAGTTAGAGACAGAGGAAAAAGTGCGTCGGAGCAGCAAGAGCGGCACGCGCGAGGTCTACTATCAATACCTTGATGCCGAAAGCTGCAAAGGTGCGTTGCACATGAGCTGTATCAAATGCGGCAAGACCTTTCACATGGCAGATGGTAACGCAGCTTTGCTCGCAAAGCATTTGGCGCAGAGCGAACAGTTTATGTTGGACACGACTGACACGATCCTCTATGGAACTTGTTCGGACTGCAAGGGAAAATAACGATTGGAAAGGAGGACAGACCATGACAAAGAAATTTCGTTTTATGACGGGCTTGCTGGCCGTAGTGCTGGCCTTTGTTATGCTGTCCTCTATTGCCTATATCGCAGCGGAATCCGACCATGACTGTACTGGCGTGGATTGCGCCATCTGCCATCAGATCAACGTCTGCGAAAACCTGCTCAAAAGCATTGGGCTTGCTGGCTCCGCCGCAGCTACCGTAGCGGTGATTCTATATATTCTGTGCCGGATCATTCCCTCCTGTAGAGAGGCTGCCCGTACCTTTACGCTGGTTTCTCTCAAGGTCAAACTTTCAGATTAAAAATAAGAACTTTTTACAAGGGTGTAGTCTATCTGTTTTCGGATAGACTTTTGCGGCGTTGCTGTTACCCTTGTATTTTTGCGCCCATTTTTAAGTTCTTATCATGATCTGGAGGTAACAAACCCTATGAAAAAAATAACTGCGCTGCTGCTTGCGCTTTTGATGCTCGTCGGCGCTCTTGCCGGCTGCGGAAAGCAGAACGATACCAACAAAACTGACAAACTGAGCATTGTCACCACCATTTTCCCCGAATATGACTGGGTGCGTGAGATTTTAGGTGACAAAGCCGATAACGCCGAAGTCACGATGCTGCTTGATAACGGCATTGACCTGCACAGCTATCAGCCCACTGCCGATGACATTGTCAAAATCTCCGACTGCGACCTGTTCATCTATGTGGGCGGCGAGTCCGATGGCTGGGTGGACGATGCTCTGAAAAATGCCACCAACAAGAACATGAAGGTCATCAACCTGCTGGATGTCCTTGGCGACAGCGTCAAGACCGAAGAAGTGGTCGAGGGTATGCAGGAAACAGAGCACGATCACGACCATGACCACAGCAAGGAAGTCTCCACCTTTGAAGATGACGAGATTCAGGACAGAAGCCTGTCTGATTGGGCGGGCGACTGGCACTCTGCCTATCCCTTTGTGCTGGAAGGAACGCTGGATGATGCATTTGCAGCGATGGCAGAGAAAGGCGAAATGACCGCCGAAGAATACAAGACCTACTATCAGAACGGCTACAAAACGGACATTACCAACATCGATATTGAGGGTGACCACATCGAGTTCACCTACGAAGATAGCAAGAAGGTCGGCTCTAACTACAAGTATGTCGGCTATTACATTCAGAACTGGTCTACCGGCACGAAGGCGGCCATGTATCGCTTTAAGGCGGAGGACAAGGATTCCGGCGCGCCGGTCTACATTGAGTTCAACGACCACATGATCGAACCGGCCGCCACCGAACACTTCCACATCCGGATGAGCAACGAGAGCTTCGACGCGATCGTCGATCCCGAAAACTCCTGGCCTACCTTCTTCCCGGCTGATATGACCGGCGAAGAGATCTGCAAACACATGGAAGGGCATGACCACGACGAGGATGAAGACCACGAGCATGAAGAAGGCGAAGAGCACGAGCATGAGGAAGAAAAGGACGAGCACGTTTGGCTTTCTCTGAAAAACGCGGAGGTTCTTGTAAATGCCATTTCCAAGTCTTTACAGGAGCTGGACCCCGACAATAAGGACACCTACGCTACCAACGCCGCTGCCTATATCGAAAAGCTCTCTGCGCTGGACGGCGAATATCAAGCTGCCGTGGACGCTGCGACCTATAAGACCGTTCTGTTCGGCGACCGTTTCCCGTTCCGCTATCTGGTGGACGATTACGGTCTGAGCTACTATGCTGCTTTTGTGGGCTGCTCCGCCGAAACGGAAGCCAGCTTTGAGACCGTTTCGTTCCTTGCTAAGAAGGTGGATGAATTGAAACTGCCCTGCGTTCTGACCATTGAGGGCGCACAGCATAAAATTGCCGAAACCATTGTCCAGAACACCGCTGAGAAAAATCAAAAGGTGCTGACCATGGATTCCATGCAGTCCACCACTTCTAAAGATGTGGCAAACGGTACGACCTACCTCTCCGTGATGGAGAAGAACCTGTCCGTGCTGAAAGAAGCATTGGGTTAAGGAGGTAGGTTTATGGCTCAGCTCACTTGTCAAAATCTCCGCGTCGGCTATGATGGGAAGTCCGTTCTGCAAGATCTCAGCTTTGAGGTCTTTGCAGGCGACTACCTCTGCATCGTAGGGGAAAACGGCTCTGGTAAGAGTACACTTATGAAAACGATCCTTGGCTTGCAGCCGCCCATCAGCGGCAGAATTTTGACAGGCGACGGGCTGAGGAAAAATGAGATCGGCTACCTGCCGCAGCAGACCGTCGTACAAAAGGATTTCCCTGCATCCGTGAGAGAGATCGTTCTCTCCGGATGTCAGGGGCGCTGCGGCAGCCGCCCCTTTTATAACAAAGAAGAAAAACAGCTTGCCGAAGAAAACATTCGGAAAATGCAGATTGATAAGCTCTCAAAGCGGTGTTATCGAGAGTTGTCCGGCGGGCAGCAACAGCGTGTATTGCTTGCCCGTGCGCTATGCGCCACACAAAAAATGCTGCTCTTGGACGAGCCTGTTTCCGGGCTTGATCCCAAAGTGACAGCGGAAATGTATCGTCTGATCGACGAACTGAACCATCGGGACGGTATCACTATTATTATGATTTCTCACGATATTGCCGCCGCAGTCAAATACGCCAGCCATATTCTGCATATTGGCAACACCGTTTTCTTCGGAACAAAGGCAAAGTATCTCCAAAGCCCGCAAGGGCGGCTATTTGCCGTAGAGAAAGGCGGTGATGAACAATGACCGCAATCTTGGAAAAACTGACCCTCTATTGGGCGTACCCCTTTGTCCGCTATGCGCTGGTGGTCGGCGTACTGATTGCGCTCTGTTCCTCTCTGCTGGGCGTAACGCTGGTGCTGAAACGGTTTTCCTTCATCGGTGACGGACTTTCTCATGTGGCGTTCGGAGCCATGGCGATTGCCGCTGTGCTACAAATCACCAATGAAATGCCGCTGGTCATGGTCATTACAATCATCAGCGCCGTGCTGCTTCTGCGTACCGGGCAGAACACGAAGATCAAGGGCGACGCCGCCATCGCCATGATCTCGGTGGGGGCACTTGCTATCGGCTATCTGCTGATGAATTTGTTCTCCACATCCTCTAACTTGTCCGGCGATGTGTGCAGTACGCTGTTCGGCTCAACCTCTATTCTGACGCTGACGAAAAGCGAGGTCTGGCTGTGCGCGGTGCTGTCGGTGGCGGTCGTGGCGGTATTTGTTCTTTGCTACAACAAAATTTTCGCTGTGACCTTTGATGAAAACTTTGCAAAGGCTGTGGGGACAAAGGCTGATTTGTATAACTTACTGATTGCCATAACAATCGCCGTTGTGATCGTGTTAGCAATGAACCTTGTCGGCTCACTGCTCATATCCGCCCTTGTTATTTTCCCGGCGCTGTCTGCCATGCGGGTCTACAAAAACTTCCGTGCGGTGACGATCTGTGCGGCCGTCCTTTCCGTCTGCTGCGCCGCACTGGGCATTCTGATCTCCATCCTAGCTGGAACACCGGTCGGCTCGACCATTGTGGCCGTGGACATTTTTGCATTTCTGATTTTCTCGGGAATATCCCGATTGGGAGGTATCCGCACATGAAACAGGCTTTGTTTATTCTCGCCGTCGCGCTTTATCTGGTTTCCCTCTGCGCCTGCGGCGATCAGAAGATCCAGTCTAAATCGAAGCAGGGCAGCGCGACCCAGCAGGTCGTTCAGGAGCAGATGGCGAATGCCACAGGCGAAACGACCGTTCCGCCGACTGCAATTCCGGAGCAGCAGCCTGCTTCGGATGAAACTACACCGGAACCAGAGCAGATGCAGCCCGCCGAAGCGCTTCCGGACTATGAACCGGCACAGGCCTCCGGCGAACTGGATGTCGATCTGACTACGCTCAGCAGCACGATGGTCTACTCCGAGATCTATAACATGATGTACGAGCCGGATCGGTATGTCGGAAAGCGCATCAAAATGAATGGGCAGTTTGCGGTCTATGGGAATCCGAACACCGGTGCGGTGTACACGGCCTGCATCATCATGGACGCGACTGCCTGCTGCTCGCAGGGGCTGGAATTCGTCCTCGCGGGCGAGCATAGCTATCCTGCCGACTATCCCGAACTGGGAACAGAAATCACGGTCGTTGGCACATTCCAGACCTACGAAGGAAACGGATATATGGACTGCCATCTGGTCGATGCGGAGATGACCGAGTAAGAAAATCGTATCTAGCAAAAAAATAGGCAGCTTTCCACCGAAGCCGCATTTCTGCGCAACGGTTGACGAAAGCTGTCTGTTTTGCTATATTATGCCCGTCAGTACAGAATATATCCGATGCGTGGCTTCCTGCATCGAGCGAGCCGGGTGGTATTGAATAGCGCTTTACAATCACCCGGCGGTTATCGCCCTAAAATGTAACTTTTCTGCGAATACAAGCTGATTTTCAGTTTCCACAGTGTCGAACATACTCTGCATCGAAATACCCACCTATCGACTTTGCGGTTTTGTGGGATATTTTGCACGACCGCAAATATACACACGCCCCAGCGAATAGTGTTCACTCCGCAGCAATTCACTGTTTCACAAAGGAACTGCACAAAAGCGATAACTATTTCACCTTTTTCACTGCCCTTGCTTTACAGAGACGAAAATTGGTGATTTTCGACCCTTAGATGTACAAAAACAGGCGGCACACGGCTGACAGCCATTTTCTTTTGCTAGGTTCAAAGATGTCCGATAACAAGATTCCAGAACCTCCTGTTCCCGATGTTTGCCATCCCTCCAACGCGGTCCAACTGCATGAATCACATATTTGCAGGGCAAGTGGTATCCCTTTGTGATTTTTGCGTTGCCTGTCTCGCAGCCATGCAGCGTACTGCACTCTGCAAGCAGCTCCGGTCCGGCAGCACGATGAATGCAGCAGTCCACACCACCACCGCCCAAGAGAGAAGCGTTGGCAGCATTGACGATTGCGTCAACGCTCATTTTTGTAATATCGTTTCTGATAATCTGCAATGGCATGAAGCATACCTCCCATTCGTCAGATCAATGCCCTTGTCTAATAAAGCTATCAATCCCCGTAACCATCTATCTTCCTCCACAGTTCATTCAGCATTTCTTCCACTACTTCTTCAACCTGTTCATCCGCATCTTCTCTCAATGACAATGCCAAAGAAAGCTCATCTACAGTATTTCGTGTAGACAATTTTCGTGGATTGTATCTCCACATCTCTACGGCTACTTGCACCTGCGAATTCTGCAAGCTATTGGTCATAACATCTTTCCATTGAGAGATTCTTTCTGCCGCATAACATCTGACATTCGGTGCGTTCAGCATGGAATACTCTGCCAATGCCGAATATCCGCTTTCCAGCAAATCTGTTCCCACGTATTTTTTCGGAATATAAACCGTTCGTTTTATTGGGTTCAGTAACTTATCTCCTGCTTTTTGGAACAGAGTTTTCGGAGAATCCTCAGATTGCAAGATCCTCTGCACACCGACTTTCCTGATATGCAGCAATCCCATTTCTTCAAGCTGTCTTGATGCCCTTGATATAGAAGTAGGTGTCAGTTCCAAGTCCTTCGCAGCTTGACTTGTAGATAGTTCCTGTGCGCCTCCATAAATGAAATGCAGTAGAAGCATCTGCGCCGATGGAAGTATTTCTTCCCGTGGTATTTTTTCCACGCTGCACCGTTCCTGCAAATACACTGCCATAAAGGGCAGATAAATTTGCTTCCCATCTACAATAAATGGAAGCTTCTCACGAATCAAATATTCTTTCTGGCGAAAGCTAAGTTCTTTTAACACCAGCACAACGGGCAAGTTCTCATTTTTCTGTATCCGAGCAATATGCTTTTTCAGCACTTCAATCTGCTCCAGCTCTGTCTTAGGATAAAGAAAAATCATCTTCAAAGAAAAAAGCCCGGTGCAGCATGAGCATTACACCCACACTGCACCGGACATTCCATCACCGACTGCCTTGGGCTGTGCCGCATCCAGCTGTTTGCGGATACCCTCAAGCTGCTCTCTCGGCTACAAGCTCCTGCGCCAGAGTGTAGATGACCTCCGGATGCTGAATCACCTTCTGAACGACCCCCTCGCGTTTCGTTAGGGGGTCTCTGCAATGGCGTTTCACTGCTGCGTAGGGATTCACATACCCCAACGCTTTCGCCACATCGCTTGCACAGAAGAAGGTCTTGCCCGCCTCCTGTAACAACCGGATCGAACCAAACTCCTGGTTCTCAAACACCTCCATCATCTGCCTCGACTGTCCGCCATGACTGCCCACATCTGTGTCATGGGTCTTCTGATTGAAATCCGTCATACCTGTTACCTCCTACTCAAATTTGTCTCGCCGGATTTCTGGCGAAAAAAATAGAGCCTCAACCCATTCTCGTTTTCAAAGAATGAGCCAAGGCTCTATGTAAATCAGTCAAGTATGTGTTCGTCCGTTGACGGCAAAATTGGACTTCATTTGCTCCTATTGTCCACCAGTAATTTGACCACTATAAACCCATAAATTTCCGTTCAAATTCCATCAAAATCGAACAGTTCAAGCAGAATTTCGGGTATAGAAAAAGCCCGGAAAATGGCGTATTTCCGGGCTTTTTTAGCATTATTAAGCAGTCGATTATCGCTTGCTGAACTGCGGAGCGCGACGAGCTGCTTTGAGACCGTATTTCTTTCTTTCTTTCATTCTTGGGTCTCTTGTTAAGAAACCAGCTTTCTTCAGAACTGGACGATACTCAGCGTCTGCCTGAAGCAGTGCACGGGAGATACCATGACGGATTGCACCAGCCTGGCCAGTGAAACCACCACCACGAACGTTAACCAGAACGTCAAACTTGTCAACAGTCTCGGTAGCTACCAGTGGCTGACGAACAACCAGCTTTAAGGTCTCAAGACCTAAATACTCGTCGATGTCTCTCTTATTGATTGTGATTTTACCAGTACCTGGTACCAGATATACTCTAGCGATAGATTTTTTTCTTCTTCCTGTTCCGTAAAACTTAGTGTTAGCCATTATATTTTCCTCCTTTCAGTTCCTTCAATTAAAACTTGAATTCCAAAACTTCTGGTTTCTGAGCTGCCTGCTCATGCTCTGGGCCAGCGTATACGTGAAGTTTTGTGATCATGCTCTTTCCTAAAGGTCCCTTTGGAAGCATACCCTTAACTGCAAGCTCAACAACTTTCTCAGGTTTCTTAGCCATCATCTCACGTAAAGTAGTCTCTTTCATACCACCTACGTAATCAGAATGATGATAGTAAATCTTCTGATCTAATTTTTTACCAGTTACTTTCACTTTATCAGCGTTTACGATTACTACATAATCGCCACAGTCAATGTGTGGTGTGTAGATCGGTTTATTTTTACCTCTTAAAACTTTTGCTACTTCAGAAGCTAAACGTCCTAATGTATATCCGGTAGCGTCAACTACGTACCATTTTCTCTCGATTGTCGCTGGACTAGCCATAAAACTCTTCATTGGTCAACCTCCTGTGATATTCCCATGATTTCAATGATCTTGTTGCTTAACATATATGGTAAAATGCGGTCTCCGGGGCTTTGGCTACAGCATTTTCTCCTAACGTCACAGTTATACATTATATAACACTGTATCTGGTGTGTCAACCTTTTTTTGGCGTAAAACCTAGTGTTTTGCAAAGTTTTCCACAGGAATCAAAAAAATTTACGGAATTATCCCCTCAGTAACAAACCATGATGTGGAAATCTCATCCGGTTGAAAACCGTACTGCTCCACCGGAACCGGTTTTACTGCCTCCGCTTCTGCCTTGTAGGAAGCAGCCTCTGTGACTTCTTTTTTCATCCCAGGCATCCGATGTGCAAATGTAAAACGGTAGTACCCATAGTCTTTGTTTTCCACGATCCGGGACGTACCACATCTCTGACTCTCTTTATCCGTCACAAATACCCATCTGGCTCCATTTCGCACTGCCTGATGAGTCACACGCATAAGCAGAACATCAAAAAATTCATCCTCGCATCGCTCGATCACCAGATATGCCTTTTTCTTTTCCATAACCTCTTGCTGAATCAGCCGGTAACTCCAATGCCTATTCTCCCCTGTGATCACCGGACGCAGTTCCTTCTCATACTCCATGCTGATCAGGGTCAGTCCTCTGGCGGGAGCGGTTGGTCCTGCTGCCTGGCGGTCTCTGGCCTCTAAGATTTCCTCCATGTGCTCTGGTGGATATACGCCCATACCTACCTTCATAAGCGTTCCAGCAATGATCCGCACCATGTTATAGAGGAAACCGCTTCCACTGATACGGATATGGATCATATCATCGGCATCTTTGGTCACATTCAGACTATAGATCGTTCTGACTGTCTCCTCCGCCTGGGTCCGCACCGTACAAAAGCTCTTAAAGTCATGTTCTCCAAGCAGATATTCCGCTGCCTGCTGCATCTTCTCCACATCCATATCAAAATAACAGAAATGGGAATACAATCTTCTGGTGGGCATAGAGATCTTCCGGTTTAAGATCCGGTACTCATAGGTTTTCACACAGTTCTGCTTTCGCGGATGCCAGGTGAGCGGCACTTCATCGCTCTGCAGCACCCGGATATCCTCTGGTAACCGCTGATTTAAAGCAAAACAGATCTTGTCTGCCGGCATCCGGTTCTCCGTATCAAACACCGCCACTGCTCCTTCTGCGTGGACGCCGGAATCGGTCCTGCTGGCCCCTATAACCGCAACAGGCTCTCTCAGAAGTTCTGAGAGAGCTTGATTTAACACTTCTTCTATGGTAATCCCATTGGGCTGGAGCTGCCACCCGCAATAATTTGTCCCATCATAAGCCAGGACCATTCTTACTCGCTTCATAAATATTCTCCAGATTAGAACAGGATTCTTCCTGCAACAATCAATACTAAATAAACCGCATAAACCAGATACGCTTTATGATCCCGCTTTTCATATTTCAGCGGTTTCATCTTGGTCCGCCCCTCACCGCCCCGATAACATCTGGCTTCCATAGCCATGGCCAGATCGGTAGCCCGCCGGAAGGCGGAAATAAATAGTGGCACAAGAAGCGGAACCATACTCTTAGCCTTCTGGATCAGGTTCCCAGTCTCAAAATCCGCTCCTCTTGCCATCTGCGCCTTCATGATCTTATCTGTTTCTTCTACCAGAATCGGAATAAAACGCAGGGCAATGGACATCATCATGGAAATCTCATGAACCGGCACATGAACTGCATTTAAAAATCCAAGACTCTTCTCCAATCCATCTGTCAACTGGTTTGGTGTCGTTGTCAGTGTCATCACGGATGAGCCGATCACCAGATACATCAGACGCAGACCCATAAAGCAGGCGGTTGCAATCCCTTCCTGGGTGATCTTCAAAAATCCGATCTGAAACAGCACCTTACCATCCGTCAAAAACAGATTAAAGCTGACACTGATCAAAAGCAGGAACACAATGGCCTTCAATCCCCGCACCATAAAGGAAAATGGCACTTTGGACAACCGGATGCACATCACCAGAAATAACGTGGCGATCACATAGGTCACGATGTTGTCCGAAAGGAACAGGGAAATGATGAATACCATTGTCCCGAATAATTTAGTTCTTGGGTCCATCCGGTGAATCACCGAATCCACCGGATAGTACTGTCCCAACGTAATATCTCTAATCATCTTCTCCTCCAGCCCATGATTACTGATTCAAAAGCTTCAAGATCGCATCTCTCGCTTCTTCCACAGTTGTAATATGATCTCCAATGGGCACTCCATGCTCTTTTAACGCATGGGTAATGTAAGTTACCTGTGGTGCCGCCAGGCCAATGGCCTCCAGTTCTTTATAATGCTCGAAAACATCCTTAGGAGCACCGTCAAAAACCTTTTCTCCATGATTCATGACCATCAGACGATCCGCATATCTGGCGATATCCTCCATGCTATGGGAAACCAGGATAATGGTCATTCCTTTTTTATCATGCAGTTCCCGGATCTGATCCAGGATTTCATCTCTTCCTCTCGGATCCAGTCCTGCCGTCGGCTCATCCAGGATCAGTACCTCCGGTCCCATGGCCAGCACTCCGGCAATGGCAACACGCCGTTTTTGTCCTCCAGACAACTCAAACGGAGATTGTTTCCAGAATTTTTCATCCAGTTTTACCAGTCTCAGTGCCTCTTCTGCCCGCTTCTTGATCTCCTCATCAGAAAATCCCAGATTCTTTGGCCCGAAACATACATCCGAAAACACATCAATCTCAAATAACTGATGCTCTGGGTACTGAAATACCAGTCCTACTTTGCTTCTCAGCTTCTTCAGGCTGTAACCCTCGCTATGAATATCGGTTCCATTGTATAGGATCCGGCCACTGGTCGGTTTGATCAGCCCGTTCAGATGCTGGATCAACGTTGATTTACCAGAACCGGTGTGACCGATCAGACCAACGAACTGACCGTCCGGGATCTCAAAATTCACATCTTTTAAGGCATACTGCTCAAAAGCAGTACCGTCCCCGTATTTATAAGTTAAATGCTCTGCTTTTATCGACATCTCATATTCTCCTGTCTTCTTAAAGCTTGACCTGACCAGGGAATTTCCGGGCAAAGATTGGCAGAATATACTCCATAAACTCTTCCTGGGAAAGAATTCCCTCCGGCAGATCCATTCCGGCTTTTCTCAGTTCATAAGCCAGCTCCGTTACCTGCGGCACATCCAGACGGTATGATTTTAGTTCTTCTACCTTCGAAAAGATTTCTCTTGGGGTACCGTCCATCACCAGTTTTCCATCATCCATCACGATCACCCGGTCCGCATGGATCACTTCTTCCATATAATGAGTGATCAGAAGCACCGTAATGCCTTCCTTTTGATTCAGCTCCCGCACTGTCTTGATGACTTCCTTCCGTCCATTCGGGTCCAGCATTGCTGTTGGTTCATCTAACACGATACACTCCGGCTTCATCGCCATGACTCCGGCAATCGCAACTCTCTGCTTCTGCCCGCCTGATAACTTGTTAGGGGATTTGTAACGGTAAGCAGTCATTCCAACCGCTTCCAGGCTCGCATCTACCCGTTTCCAGATGTCATCGGTCGGAACTCCGATATTCTCCGGGCCAAATCCCACATCCTCTTCTACTACATTTCCGATGATCTGGTTATCCGGGTTCTGGAATACCATTCCTGCTTTCTTACGGATCTCCCAGATAGCATCCTCATCTGCCGTATTCATGCCGGACACCCATACTGTACCATCCGTAGGAGTCAGAATCCCATTGATCTGCTTGGCAAATGTAGACTTGCCGGAACCGTTGTGTCCAAGAATCGCCACAAAACTGCCCTTAGCAATATCCAGACTTAAACCATCAATAGCACGATCCACCTCTACGGCTTTTTCTTCCTCATCATGTCTTATATAATCAAAAATCAGTTTACTTGCCTTTATGATGCCCATAGCTTTCCTTTCCTTCTCCGAACCTCATGTGCTAATTCATTTTAGTGTAAAAGCAGATATTAGTCAAGAAATAAAACGATTGTACACAGAATGGACCAAAAAAGGAACTTCTGTCCACAATCCACAGAAGTCCCTTTTCTTTAAACATCCTTTACCCTATATCCTTTTAGTTGATCATCAGACCATCGGCATTCAACTGATGGCCCTCAACAACGGTATTGCATAGCATCGCACCATCGGAATTCAGATAATACCAATATCCCGGTTTTGTCTGTACCCAGCCTGTCTGCATGGCACCAGAATTATTGAAATAATACCATACATTGTTGATCTGTTCCCAGCCAGTACTCATCTTGCCATCGGTTCCCAGATAGAACCAGGTACCAGCTAACTGGATCCAGCCTGTCTTCATATAGCTATCGGAACCGAAATAATACCATTCACCCTTAATTTTTGCCCACTCATCGGTATAATAAGTACGGTCTGCTTTCTGGTATTTTATTCCTGTACTGTACTTTCTCCAACGGCCTTCGGTATCTCCCATCCAGTCCACATCCAGTTCATCAGAAGAAGCCCACTCTCCTGCCACGAACCGTCTCTGGGTATCGCTTGGCACAGCTCGAACGGTAAAATAATACTGTCCGTCATTGGCGAAATATTCGCTTAGATTGATCCTGCAGCCAGTGGTATATACGCGTTTTACCCGGCTTTCTCCTTCATAGAGAATTACCTCGTATTTTTTTGCCATCTCTACCTTTGTCCAATGTGCGATTCCATCTTCACCATCGCCCCAGTATGCACTATCTGGTGTCTTTAAATAATAGTAATCATCGGCCATTGCTGTAAATGCACATAACACACACATCACTGCTGACACGATCATTGCTTTCATCCATGATTTCCATCGTTTCATTCTGCTTTTCCTCATTTCTTTTACTTTTTCCAGATTCCATTGGCATCGACATAGAAAGTATCAATGGTAGTATTTACTGCTTTATAACCGTAACCTGGGTAGAAATAATACCAGTTTTTATCAACCTGCGTCCATCCCTCTGCCATAGCGCCACTGCTATGCAGATAATAAACCTTACCATTATAATTCAGCCAGCCAGTTCTCATGGCACCTTCCACATCGCCATCCTCCGGACGATTTAAGAAATACCATAATTCTCCGGATTTGATCCAGCCTGTATACATTGCACCGCTTTCCTGCAGATAATAAGTTCTTCCATTTTTAACCTGCCATCCGGTAAGCATCTTTCCATCCCGGTCAAACAGATACCAGATGTTATTAATCTTCAACCAGGAATCCTTCTGAAGTGATCCATCCGGATATTTGTAATACCAGGTGTTTCCTGACTGGATCCAGCCTACCTGCGTGGTGGTACCAGTATTGCCATCCTGCTGACCTGTACCATCTGATACATGATTCTTATCAATATACAGTTCATCAGATTCCGTCCACTCGCTCTTCTCACCGTATCGTTTCTGCTCCTCTGTGTATGGAACTGTTCTTACTTTATAGCTGTAAGTACCTTCCTTCGTCATATATGGATATAAATTATATGTCGTAGTATTCAGTGCTTCGAAACGTTTCACGGACTTTCCATTGCGATATAAATACACATCATAATAACCAGAAGTGATACTCTTTCCGTATGGGTCACGATCCGGATCAACATCCCTGTTCCATACTGCTTTTCCTAATGAAGAATTATTCCATCCTGCATCGGAAGGCGCCGGATAAGCACCTTTGATACCGTTGAGCTTCACAACAACCTCAAGCTCATTAGAAGAACGTTTCGCACTGATAAAAGTACCGCCTTTGATTTTTACATTGCTGGAGCTATACGTTCCCCGAAATGCATAATCATCATCGTCAATGTAAATGTATACCCGCATCTTCGGCTCATCACCAACTGTCAGATGCTTGCTGGTAGATGTGACCCACTCAGCATCACGGATCGAATAACGTTCTGAATTCGTTGCTGCATACGATCCGGTCCTTACATCCAGGGAATTTGAATATACATCAATACCGTCATCCAACATATCTCCAGCTTCAATGTCTGTTCCAACACGGATCGTTACGGAACTGATCGTCTTCGTTGCCGCCAAGGATGTAATCGAAGCGGCTATGGTCATCACGCACAATAACATGGCCGTTGCCACATATCTCCATCTTTTATTCATTCTTATCCCTCCCTCTTCCTCAAAATCACGAAACATTACATCTGAAATAATGGAACATTCATGAATATTCTCAACTCTCTTTGTAATTTTATTATACATTTCGTGCATGGGAGCGTCAACTTACGATATTCTTTCTTTTCCGTGAAGAAGAAAGAATGTGCCTTGGCACATTCTCGCGCCGAGCGCGGTCGCCTGCGACATATTTCTTCTTTGCGCGAGTGCGCATCCCGCGGAGCGTTTTTGTGTCATAGGGCGAAGTTTTCTATGACACAAAAAAAACGCCAGAGGAATACTCTCCCCTGACGTTTGATTTAAATATCTTGAGATTAAACTAACTCAAGCAGAACTTCCATAGCGCCATCGCCCTTACGCATGCCGATCTTAACCAGTCTGGTGTAACCACCGTTACGGTTAACATACTTTGGTGCGATCTCGTCGAATAACTTAGCAGTTAAGTCAACAGACTTGGTGTTTTTCTTTCTTCCAGCAGCTGCGGTCGGAACCTCAGTTACCTCGTAAAGAACTTTCATCATCTGTCTTCTAGCATGCAGTCTGGAAGGAAGATCTTTCTTGATCTCTTTCTCAACTTCATCGTAAACAGTAACTTTCTTACCGTTAACAACTTCTTTTACTCTCTTGCCTTCGCTGTCTTTACGAGCAACCTTAGCAGTTACTTTAACAGTCTCGAAGTTGTCTTTCTCTTTTACAGCTTTTGCGATCAGACCCTCAGCAACTTTGCGGATCTCTTTTGCTCTTGCCTCAGTAGTAACGATTTTGCCATGCTGTAACAGAGCAGTTACCTGGCTTCTGATCATTGCTTTTCTCTGGCTGGAAGTTCTTCCAAGTTTTCTATACTTTGCCATCTTTCAATTCCTCCATATTAAATAAAATGTGGAGAGCAGTCTCACGCCATTCGGACTTACTAAAACCGCATCTCATGTAGAAATACCCGGCCCCTGCATCATCGGACTTACGGGGCCAGGCACTAAAAAATTCTTACGGGAAACCCGAAGTCCGCTTACGCTTCGTTTGGGTAGCGCAAATTGCCGCAGGCAATTTGCTTTATTCTTCGCTAGGGTTAAGCTCAAGGCCTAACTCTTTTAACTTAGCCAGAACTTCCTCTAAGGACTTACGGCCAAGGTTACGAACCTTCATCATATCCTCAGGAGTGCGGTTGCACAGCTCCTCAACAGTATTGATTCCAGCTCTCTTGAGACAGTTATAAGAACGAACGGATAATTCCAGCTCGTCAATATTCATCTCTAAAACTTTCTCTTTCTCGTTATCTTCCTTCTCTACCATAACTTCTGCAGTTTTGGCATTCTCAGAAAGATCGATGAAGAGATTTAAATGCTCGCTAAGAACTTTTGCAGCAAGGCTGACAGCCTCATCTGGAGCCAGTGTGCCATTGGTGTAAACATCCAGGGTCAGCTTATCGTAATCGGTAACCTGTCCAACACGGGTGTTCTCAACAGACATATTGACACGCTCAACTGGTGTGTAAATGGAATCAACTGCAATCACACCAATCGGGAGATCTTCTCTCTTGTTCTTGTCCGCACTTACATATCCACGGCCCTTTGTGATCGTCAGTTCCATATAGAACTTACTGTCAGCGCCGCCGCTTAATGTAGCGATTACCTGCTCCGGATTGAGAATCTCAATATCCGGATCAGCCTGGATATCAGCAGCAGTGATCACGCCTTCGCCCTCAAACTCAATATAAGCAGTTTTTACTTCGTTGCTGTCACTGTTGTTCTTGATTGCCAAACTCTTAATGTTCATGATGATCTCAGTAACATCTTCCTTAACACCAGGAATAGAACTGAACTCATGCAAAACGCCGTCGATTTTCACCTGACTGACTGCTGCACCCGGCAAAGAAGAAAGCATGATTCTTCTCAGGGAATTACCCAGGGTTGTGCCGTAGCCTCTCTCAAGTGGCTCTACCACAAACTTACCGTATTTTCTATCTTCTGAGATCTCAGCAATCTCAATGTTTGGTTTTTCAAAATCGAACACTCTAGCCCCTCCTTTTGGGTGATATATATCGAGGCTAATACTCTTATATCCTTACGGATTATTTGGAGTATAACTCGACGATAAGCATTTCGTTTACTGGAACATCAATCTCTTCTCTGGATGGCATCTCTTTTACGGTACCGCGTAAGTTCTCCTGATCAACATCTAACCATGCTGGAACCAGTCTTCCTGCAGTTGCCTCTAATGCGTCTTTGTATCTCTGTGAAGATTTGCATTTCTCTTTAACTTCGATCACATCACCAGCTTTTACCAGGTAAGATGGAATGTTTACACATTTGCCATTTACCAGGATGTTCTTGTGATCTACCATCTGTCTGGTCTCTCTTCTGGTGCGGCCGAATCCCATACGGAAAACAACGTTATCCAGTCTTCTCTCCAGAAGGATCATCAGGTTCTCACCAGTCATGCCGTTCATTCTCTCGGCTTTGGTGTAGTAATTTCTGAAAGGTTTTTCTAACACACCGTAGATGAATTTTGCTTTCTGTTTCTCTCTTAACTGGAGACCATACTCGCTCATCTTTCTGTTAGCTCTTTTTAATTCTCTGTTAGATTTTTTATCTATTCCTAAATAAATAGGGTCCATACCAAGGGATCTACATCTTTTAAGAACAGGAACTTTATCAACTGCCACTTTTCGTACCTCCTATTAAACTCTTCTACGTTTTGGTGGACGACATCCGTTGTGTGGAACTGGTGTCACATCCTTAATACTAGTTACTTCAATACCGCAAGCAGAAAGTGCACGAATTGCTGCCTCACGACCTGAACCAGGTCCCTTAACCATAACGTCAACAGATTTTAAACCATGTACGATTGCTGCTTTAGCAGCAGTCTCAGCAGCCATCTGTGCTGCATATGGAGTAGATTTCCTTGAACCTCTAAATCCCAGACCACCGGCACTTGCCCAAGATAAAGCGTTACCCTGTGCATCCGTTAATGTCACGATTGTGTTATTAAAGGAGGACTGGATATGTGCCTGTCCGCGTTCAACGTTTTTCTTTACGCGCTTTTTTGTCACTTTTTTTGCAGTGGACACTTTTTTAGCCATTTTAAACTAACCTACTTTCTTCCTAATTGCTCGAATCTTTGTCTCCTGTTTTTAAAACATGCAACGTGATTCTACTTAAGTTACTTATTTCTTCTTGTTTGCTACAGTCTTACGAGGACCTTTGCGGGTTCTTGCATTTGTCTTAGTCTTCTGACCACGAACTGGCAGGCTCTTTCTATGACGGATTCCGCGATAGCAGCCAATTTCCTGAAGTCTCTTGATGTTCATAGCGATCTCTCTACGAAGATCACCCTCTACAACCTGAGTATCAGCTACAACTGCAGCGATTTTCTTAACTTCGTCATCGGTTAAATCTTTGACACGAGTGTCAGGATTTACACCAGCCTCTGCAAGAATGCGGTTTGAACTTGTTCTACCAATACCGTAGATGTAAGTCAGACCGATCTCAACACGTTTTTCTCTTGGTAAATCAACACCTGAAATACGAGCCATGTGTGTAGTACACCTCCTGTAAAAATTTTTGGTTCTTAACCTTGTCTCTGTTTGTGCTTCGGGTTCTCACAGATTACTCTGATGCTGCCCTTACGCTTGATGATTTTGCATTTTTCGCAAATCGGTTTTACTGATGATCTAACCTTCACAGCAATTCTCCTTTCCTTACTGCCACCCGAATATCGGATGACCAGATATGCCCACTTGACGTTCACACGCCACTCCGAGACCTGCTTGAAACAGTACACCCGGCCGGGCGTATCCGCGTATATACCTAAATGAGTTTTAGATATATAGGTTAACCAAGATCACTTTTGGGCAAAGTTCACCTGGTACTTCAACAAAGTCGCTTGAGCATTATAACACCTTTTTTCGGATAATGCAAGTACTTTTTTATTTATTTTATCACCTTATTATTTATCACGCCAGATAATTCTTCCCTTGGATAAATCATATGGAGATAATTCAATGGTAACTTTGTCACCCGGTAAAATCTTAATGTAGTTCATACGCAGCTTACCGCTGATATGAGCCAGTACCTGATGACCATTCTCTAACTCTACCTGGAACATGGCGTTTGGCAGTTTCTCAACTACAACGCCTTCAATTTCAATTACATCTGCCTTAGACATCTGATTTCCTCCTTAGACCTGACTTTTCTCTTGTAGCATTGGATGCTGTTTATTCTCAGTGTATGACAAAAATTCCTTCGCTTATGCTTTTTCCTCATCGGATGGAAGCAGGGACAAAATCTCCGGACCGTCCTCACCAACCAGAATCGTATTCTCGTAATGAGCAGACAGGGAACCATCTTCTGTTACAACAGTCCATTCATCATCCAGCCAACGGACGCCTGGACGACCAACATTGATCATCGGCTCCACAGCCAGGGTCATTCCGGCCTGCAGTCGGATGCCTTTTCTTCTTCGGGCAAAATTAGGCACTTCCGGGTCCTCGTGGAGATGTTCTCCAATTCCATGACCTACCAGGTCACGGACTACTCCGTATCCGAATTTTTCCGCATACGCCTGAACAGCGGCAGAAATATCATTCAGATGATTGCCCGCTTTTGCATATTTTATACCTTCGAAAAAGCTTTGTCTTGTCACTTCGATCAGCTGCTTTGCTTCTTTGCTGATCTCACCAACTCCATGGGTTCTTGCTGCATCGGAATGATAGCCTTTGTAAATAACGCCTGCGTCCAGACTGACAATATCGCCTTCCTGGATCACGCGCTTTTTACTTGGAATTCCATGAACCACCTCATTGTTGACAGATACACAGATGGATGCCGGATATCCGCAATAATTTTTGAAGGAGGGGATACATCCGTAGCTGCGGATGATTTCCTCTCCCAGATGGTCAATATCCCAGGTCGTCATTCCGGGCTTCAAAGCTTTTTCAAGCTCGTTATGAGTTTTCGCCAGGATTTTACCAGCTTCTCTCATAAGTTCAATTTCCCGTTCAGATTTAATGGTAACTGCCATATTATTCTCCCAGAATCTCTACAATGCCCTGGAACACCGCATCCATAGGCTGGGTTCCATCAACTTCTGCCAGAACCTCTGCATTCTTATAATAATCGATCAGAGGCTGGGTCTGCTGATGATAAACATCCAGACGTTTCTTTACTGTCTCTGGCTTATCATCATCTCTCAGTACCAGTTCCTGTCCACAGGTATCGCAGATACCCTCTTTTACAGGCGGATTGAATGTAATGTGATAAGTGGCACCACAGCCTAAGCATGCACGGCGGCCGGACATACGGTTAATGATATTCTCATCCGGAACATCTACGTTGATCGCGTAATCGACCTTTTCGCCTCTCTCAGCCAGCGCTTTGGTCAGGCTCTCAGCCTGTGGAATGGTTCTTGGGAAACCATCCAGTACATATCCATTGATACAGTCTTCCTGGCCAATACGGTCCATCAGCATACCGATGGTGATCTCGTCTGGAACCAGCATACCCTGATCCATGAATGTCTTTGCCTTCATACCAAGCTCTGTACCACCCTTAATATTGGCCCGGAAAATATCGCCGGTGGAAATATGCGGGATCTGATATTTTTCTGCAATCTTCTTCGCCTGAGTGCCTTTACCAGCACCAGGTGCTCCTAACATAATGATCTTCATCTGGATTTTCTCCTTATGTGAACTAAACTGGAATCACAAAAAGCAAAAGAGGAAAGGCGAAAATGCCCTTCCTCTTCTCAAGTGCATTAATCGTTTAAAAAGCCTTTATAATTACGCACAAGCATCTGTGATTCAATTGATTTGATTGTTTCCAGAACAACACCTACGATAATGATCAGGGATGTGCCCATAAAGGACAGACGGCTGATACTAAAGAGGCCAGAAACAATAATCGGAACGATGCTGACAATGATCAGGCCACAGGCTCCGACAAAAACAATATAGTTTAAAATACTGTTCAGATAATCGGAGGTTGGTTTACCAGGCCGGATACCTGGAATAAAACCACCCTGTTTCTTAATATTGTTAGCTACCTCCAACGGATTGAATGTAATGGATGTATAGAAGTAGGCAAATACTACGATCAATACAAGATAAATTACAAGTCCGATAGAGTAAACCGGCTGCTCTGGGCGGAACCAGGATGAAGAGTTTAACATCATCAGGATTCTGCCACCAATGCTCGTGTAATCAACAGTAAAGAACTGTGCGATCACAACCGGGAATGACATGATCGAAGAAGCAAAGATGACTGGGATAACACCAGCGGTATTAACCTTTAACGGAATGCTTGAGGACTGGCCGCCAACCATTCTTCTTCCCTGCATCTTCTGGGAATACTGAACCGGAATTCTTCTCTCAGCGTCCTGAAGAATGATACAGAAAACAACCATTGCAGCGATCACTGCCACAATCATGACAGCAGTCACAACTGCTACTGGTACGTTTTTACCTCTCAGGAATCTGGTGTAAAGTGTGCTCATATCATCTGGAAGGCTGGAAAGAATGTTAATCAGAAGGACGATGGAAATACCATTTCCAACGCCATTTTCTGTAATTCTCTCACCAATCCACATAAGCAGTGCGCTTCCTGCGGTCATGGTAGCGATGGCTACAATGACACTCAGCACATTAAATTCATGCAGAAGACCCTGTCCGCCAAATCCAACTGCCATAGCAGTGGACTCGATCAGAGCCAGGCCAACTGTGACATAACGGGTGTACTCCAGGATTTTCTTTCTTCCATCTTCACCGTCTTTCTGCATCTCCTCCAGCTTCGGGATTGCGATGGTCATCAGCTGCATGATAATGGAAGAAGTAATGTATGGGGTAATGCTAAGTGCAAAAACGGACATGCTGGTGAAAGATCCACCAGTCATGGCATTGAAAAATCCAAATGCATCTCCGCTCTGCTTTGCAAAAAAATCTGCAAAATAACTTGTGTTAACTCCAGGAATCGGCAGTTCGGAACCGAAACGTACTACTACTAACATCATAAAGGTGTAGAGTAATTTCTTTCGTAAATCCTTAATGCGAAATGCGTCTCGGAGTGTTTTGAACATATTAGATCACCTCGCAGGTTCCACCAACTGCTTCAATCTTGGCTTTAGCGCCTTCACTGAATGCGTCAACTTTAACAGTAAGTTTCTTGGTCAGCTCACCGTTACCAAGAATCTTAACGCCATCCCTTGGATTCTTAACGATACCAGTCTCCAGTAAAGTCTCTACGGTAACTACGGTATCATTCTCAAATCTCTCAAGAGCGTCTACGTTAATGCCAACGATCTCTTTTGTATTGCGGTTCTTGAAACCTCTCTTTGGCAGACGTCTGTATAATGGCATCTGACCACCTTCAAAACCTGGTCTTGGTGCGCCAGAACGAGCTTTCTGACCTTTATGGCCCTTACCAGCTGTCTTGCCATTACCTGAACCATGGCCACGTCCTCTTCTGAAGCTGTCGCTATGCTTAGAGCCCTCAGCAGGCTTTAAATTAGATAATTCCATGTCTGCACCTCCTTGTCTTAATGATTAAACTTCTTCTACTTTAACTAAGTGTTTTACATGCCAGATCATGCCTCTTACAGCCTCGTTGTCTGGCAGCTCAACAGTTTTGTTTAATTTCTTTAAGCCAAGAGCCTCAACGGTTGCTTTCTGCTTCGGGATCGCACCGATTGGGGATTTGACTAAAGTTACTTTTAATTTCTCAGCCATTCTTTCGTCCTCCTTAGCCTAAAATCTCGTCTACAGATTTGCCACGAAGTTTTGCAACCTCTTCCGGAGTCTTCATCTGACATAAACCTTCCAGAGTAGCCAGAACAACGTTAGTCTTGTTGTTGGAACCTAAAGATTTAGTACGGATATTCTTGATACCTGCCAGCTCTACAACGGCACGTGCAGGACCACCAGCGATGATACCGGTACCTTCTGGAGCTTTCTTCAGCAGTACACTTGCGCTGCCGTACTGACCCAGGAAGTCATGTGGAATACTCTTATTCTCGTCTACTGGAATCTCTACCAGATTCTTGATCGCAGCCTCTTTTCCTTTGCGGATTGCTTCCGGAACCTCACCTGCTTTACCAAGGCCTGCACCTACGTGACCATTTCCATCACCTACTACTACTAAAGCAGAGAATCTCATGGTACGTCCACCTTTTACAGTCTTAGACACACGCTTGATAGCAACTACTCTGTCATTTAAATCTAACTGACTTGCGTCAATGATTGTACGCTTCATGCTGTATTCTCCTCTCTATTAGAATTTCAGACCAGCTTCACGAGCTGCGTCTGCAAGTGCCTGAATCTTGCCCTGATAAATGAATCCACCTCTATCAAAAACAACAGTTTCAATGCCTTTTTCTAATGCTCTTTTTGCGATTAAAGTTCCAACGTATGCAGCAGCATCAACGGTGTTGGTGTGCTCCAGCTCTGCCTTTGCGGATTTCTCTGCTGTGGAAGCTGCAACTAAAGTATTGCCAACTGTATCGTCAATAATCTGAGCATACATATGATTATTACTTCTGAACACAGCCAGACGTGGTCTCTCTGCTGTACCGGCAAAACGATTACGTAATCTGTTGTGTTTCTTCACGCGCATTTCGCTTCTTGACTGTTTACTAACCATTTTTACACTCTCCTTAATTATTTCTTACCAGTCTTACCAACTTTACGTCTGATCACTTCATCAGCATACTTGATACCCTTGCCCTTGTATGGCTCAGGTCTTCTCTTATCTCTGATCTCAGCTGCATATTGGCCAACTTTTTCTTTATCAATACCTTTAACGGTGATCTTGTTCTGTCCCTCTAAGACAGTCTCGATACCCTCTGGGTCTTCCATCTCAACTGGATGAGAATAACCAAGGTTCAGGGTTAACTTCTTGCCCTGCTTTGCAGCTCTGTAACCAACACCGTTGACTTCCAGAACTTTCTCATAACCATTGGTAACACCAACGATCATGTTGTTGATCAGGGTTCTTGTTAAACCGTGTAAAGATTTCATTCTCTTTAAATCGTTTGGTCTGCTAACCACTACATGACCATCTTCTTCTTTAATGGTCAGCTCCTCTGGTAATACTCTCTCCAGAGTTCCCTTAGGACCTTTTACAGTCACTTTATTATTCTCTGCGATTGTTACAGTTACACCTGCTGGAATCGCGATAGGCATTCTTCCGATACGTGACATGCCATTTACCTCCTACTTAGATTTTCGGAAAGAACCATCTTGTTCTTTCTGTTTTCAGTTGCTTTATCGAATATTACCAAACAAATGCAAGAACTTCTCCGCCTACACCTAACTGACGTGCTTCCTTATCGGTAACAACGCCCTGGTTTGTAGAAATAATAGCGGTTCCTAAGCCGCCCAGGACTCTTGGCATATCCTCTTTGTTTGCGTATACACGCAGACCAGGTTTGGAAATTCTCTTGATGCCAGTGATGATTCTTTCGTTTTTGTCAGCGCCGTATTTTAAGAAGATACGGATCGTCTGGAAAGCGCCATCTTCAACTAAATCATATTTTTTAATGTAGCCCTCTTTCACAAGGATATCAGCGATAGCTAATTTCATCTTGGATGAAGGTACGTCTACAGTATCATGCTTTGCAGTGTTTGCGTTACGGATTCTAGTAAGCATATCTGCGATTGGATCGCTCATTGTCATGATATATGTTCCTCCTATAAAATGTTGGTTGGTTTCCTTTGTCTGGACCTCCTTTCAAAGCGAAACACTTCGAAAGGGGCTTAAGCAGTGCAGGGCTCGGATCCTCTCAGATCCCAACACCCTGACACCAAGCTGCTTATAAGCCTACCAGCTTGCTTTCTTAACACCAGGGATCTGGCCCTTGTATGCTAATTCACGGAAGCAAATACGGCAGATACCGTATTTTCTTAAATATGCATGTGGACGGCCGCAGATTCTGCAACGGTTATATTCTCTGGTAGAGAATTTAGCCGGACGCTGCTGCTTAATCTTCATTGAAGTCTTAGCCATGGAATTCTCCTCCTAATTATTTCTGAAATGGCATATTGAATAATGTCAAAAGTTCACGAGCTTCTTCATCAGTCTTGGCAGTAGTTACGAAAATGATATCCATACCTCTTACCTTGTCAACTTTATCGTACTCAATCTCAGGGAAGATTAACTGCTCTTTGATACCCAGAGCATAGTTTCCTCTGCCGTCAAATGCGTTTGGATTTACACCACGGAAGTCACGTACACGTGGTAATGCAAGGTTGATCAGACGATCAGCGCAGTCATACATCTTCTCGCCTCTTAAGGTTACCTTACATCCGATTGGCATATTCTCACGGATCTTGAAGTTAGCTACGGATTTTTTAGCCTTAGTTGTTACGACCTTCTGACCAGCGATGATCTCTAAGTCTCTAACTGCGGAATCCAGCACTTTTGCGTTGTCTTTTGCTTCGCCAACGCCCATGTTGATTACGATCTTGTCTAACTTCGGAACTTCCATGATATTCTTATAACCGAACTTTTTGATCATAGCATCTACGATCTCGTTCTGGTACATCTCTTTTAATCTAGCCACTGTCTATTTCCTCCTTTCCTGTAATTAATCGATCACTTTGCCAGTTGCCTTAGCAACACGAACCTTCTTGCCGTCTTTTACTTCAAAGCCAACCTTGGTTGCCTTGCCATCTACAACTAACATAACGTTGGAAATGTCCATTGCTGCTTCCTGATTGATGATACCGCCGTTTGGATTAGCTGCGTTTGGTTTTGCATGCTTTGTAATCATGTTGCAGCCCTCAACCAGAACTTTACCGTCCTTAACGCTAAGAACTTTACCGGTCTTATCTTTATCTTTTCCTGCAATAACCTTTACAAGGTCATCTTTTCTAATTTTATGCACAGCCTGCACCTCCCTACAGTACTTCTGGAGCCAGAGAAACGATCTTCATGAACTGTTTCTCTCTTAACTCTCTTGCAACTGGTCCAAAGATACGAGTTCCTTTTGGAGTCTTGTCATCTTTGATAATTACTGCTGCGTTCTCATCGAATTTGATATAGGAACCGTCTTTACGGCGTGCGCCCTTAACGGAACGTACAACAACGGCCTTAACAACGTCGCCTTTCTTTACAACGCCGCCTGGTGTTGCATCTTTAACGCTGGCAACGATAATATCACCAATATTCGCATATCTTCTTGTAGATCCACCCATAACACGGATGCAAAGTAACTCTTTTGCACCAGTATTATCAGCAACCTTCAGTCTGGTTTCCTGCTGAATCATGCCTGATACTCCTTCCTTTCGAGCTTAATTATTTCGCCTTCTCTACGATCTCAACAAGTCTCCATCTCTTATCCTTAGATAAAGGTCTTGTCTCCATAACTTTTACGGTATCTCCGATTGCACACTCATTGTTCTCATCATGCGCTTTCAGCTTATAAGTTCTCTTTACGATCTTGCCGTATAAAGGATGTTTTACGTGGTCTTCGATTGCAACAACGATAGTCTTGTCCATCTTGTTACTTACGACTTTTCCGGTACGTGTTTTTCTTAAATTTCTTTCCACGACTTTCTTCTCCTTTCGATTATGCTAATTTAGATTTCTCTGTAATAACAGTCTGAATCCGCGCAATGTTCTTACGAACTTCCTTGATTCTGCTGGTGTTGTCCAGCTGATTGGTTGCGTTCTGGAATCTTAAGTTGAACAGTTCTTTCTTTGCTGCTACTAACTCTTCGTTCAGCTCAGCAGCTGTCTTTGCTTTTAAATCCTCAACGTACTTATTAGTTTTCACTGTTATCACCGCCTTCTAAATCTGCCTTAGCAGCAATCTTACATTTACATGGTAACTTGTGCATAGCAAGACGTAAAGCTTCGCGAGCAGTCTCCTCTGGAACACCTGCGATCTCGAACAGGACACGGCCTGGTTTTACAACTGCTACCCAGTACTCTAAAGATCCTTTACCGGAACCCATACGGGTCTCAGCTGGCTTTGCAGTAACTGGCTTATCTGGGAAAATTTTGATCCAAACTTTACCACCACGTTTGATATAACGGGTCATAGCAACACGGGCTGCTTCAATCTGGTTGGATTTGATCCAACATGGCTCTGTAGCGACTAAACCGTACTCACCGTTAGAAATAGTATTGCCTCTCATAGCTTTACCAGCCATGGTTCCACGGAACTGTTTACGACGCTTAACTCTCTTAGGCATTAACATTATTTATCGCTCCCTTCCTTGTTTCCTCTTGTAGGAAGTACTTCGCCTTTGTAGATCCAAACCTTAACGCCAACTTTGCCGTAAGTAGTATCTGCCTCAGCGAAACCATAGTCAATATCTGCTCTTAATGTCTGTAACGGGATTGTACCCTCGCTGTAGAACTCGGTACGAGCCATATCAGCACCACCCAGACGACCAGAACAGGAAGTCTTGATACCTTTTACGCCAGCCTTCATGGAACGTCCCATAGTGGACTTCATAGCACGACGGAAAGATACACGGTTCTCTAACTGCTGTGCGATATTCTCAGCTACTAACTGAGCATCACGCTCTGGTCTCTTAACTTCTTTGATATCTACAAAAAGCTTCTTCTCAGTCAGTTTCTGAACTTCAGCTTTCAGTTTCTCGATTTCTGCGCCGCCTTTACCGATTACAACACCTGGCTTAGCAGTGTAGATGATAACTTTAACTCTGTCAGATGCTCTCTCGATCTCGATCTTGGAAACACCGGAGTTGTACAGTTTCTTTTTCAGGAATTTACGGATCTTGTGATCTTCTACTAAGTTGTCTGCAAAATCAGCTTCTGCATACCACTTGGAATCCCAGTCTTTAATAACACCGACTCTAATGCCGTGTGGATTAACTTTCTGTCCCATATTTGCCTCCTATCTCTCATTCAGCACGATTGTGATGTGGCTCATTCTCTTCTCGATTCTGTAAGCTCTACCCTGTGCTCTCGGTTTTACTCTCTTCATTGTCGGTCCCTTGTTAGCAAAGCACTCCTCAACGAACAGGTTCTCTCTGCTCATGTTGTTGTTGTTCTCTGCGTTCGCAATAGCGGACTCCAGTAATTTTTTGATCAATGTAGAAGCATATCTAGGATTGTAAGTTACAATACCAAGTGCAGTCTGTACGTCTTTGCCTCTGATGGCATCTAATACGAAACATGCTTTCTGAACAGACACTCTTGCATAAGACAGCTTAGCAGATGGTCTGGTATCTTTCTGAGCATTTCTTTCTCTCTTAATTTGACTTCTATGTCCTGTAGCCATTAGAAAAACCTCCTTTCAAATTCTGACGATTATCGTTTGGATTTCTTTTCGTCCTTACCATGACCTCTGTAGGTTCTGGTTGCTACGAACTCACCAAGCTTATGTCCAACCATATCCTCGGTAACATATACCGGAACATGCTTTCTTCCGTCATGAACTGCGATTGTATGTCCAACCATCTGTGGGAAGATTGTAGAACGACGGGACCAGGTCTTGATAACCTGTTTCTGTCCAGCTGCGTTCATAGCATCTACTTTTTTCAGTAAATGCACATCTGCAAATGGTCCTTTTTTAAGTGAACGTGCCATATGGTTTATCCTCCTTCAATTATTTAATGGTCTTACCATCACGTCTTCTTACGATTAACTTGTTAGACTGTTTGTTTCTCTTTCTGGTCTTCAGACCCAGAGCAGGTTTGCCCCAAGGTGTGCATGGACCTGGACGGCCAATACCAGTCTTTCCTTCACCACCACCGTGTGGATGGTCATTCGGGTTCATTACAGAACCACGTACCGTAGGACGGATGCCCATATGACGTTTTCTACCAGCTTTACCAAGGTTGATCAGGTTGTGATCGCCGTTGCCTACTACACCGATGGTTGCACGGCATACGATCGGAACCATTCTCATCTCGCCAGAAGGAAGTCTTAATGTTGCATATTTACCCTCTTTAGCCATTAACTGAGCAGAGTTACCAGCAGAACGAACTAACTGTCCGCCTTTTCCTGGATACAGCTCGATGTTGTGGATCTGAGCACCAACCGGGATCTCGCTTAATGGTAAGCAGTTACCGATCTTAGCCTCAGCCTGTGCACCGCTCATAACTTTCATGCCATCTTTCAGACCTGCAGGTGCCAGGATATATGCTTTCTCGCCGTCTGCGTAGCAGATCAGTGCGATGTTTGCTGTTCTGTTTGGATCGTACTCGATACCGATTACGGTTGCCGGAATACCATCTTTACCGTTTCTCTTGAAATCTACGATTCTATATTTTCTTCTGTTTCCACCGCCACGGTGTCTTACAGTAATTTTACCCTGATTGTTACGACCAGCGTTTTTCTTTAAAGATACTACCAGAGATTTCTCAGGAGTGCTCTTTGTGATCTCGCTGAAGTCGGAGCCAGACATATTTCTTCTGGAAGGTGTATATGGGTTATATGTTTTAATTCCCATGATCTTAACTCCTTTCGATTAGCGCGGAGCTGCAACGCATCCGCGTGTTTCTTCATCACGGCACAGTATATTTTTATCACTGTTTACCGTATAGTTTTATAGTGGTATCATCGCTTCGCTAAGCGTTCAATGCCTATAAACCAGCAAATACCTCGATCTCTTTGCTGTCCTCAGTTAACTGAACAATTGCTTTTTTGGTCTTTGCTGTCTTACCAACAGTCATACCACGTCTCTTGCTCTTACCATCTAAGTTCATGGTGTTAACTTTCTCTACTTTTGTTCCTGGGAACATTTTCTCAACTGCTTCTTTGATCTGGCTCTTGTTAGCCTCGGTGTGTACCAGGAATGTATATTTCTTATCACTCATAGCATTCATGCTTTTCTCAGTGATGACAGGTTTCTGAATAACGTCGTAATACTGAATGTTAGCCATTATGCGTACACCTCCTCGATACTTGCAACAGCTGCCTTTGTAGCTACTACTGTATTGTACTTTAAGATGTCGTATACATTAATTGTATTAACACGTGCAGTCTTAACGGTTGGGATGTTCTTAGCGGAGATTGCTGCGTTTGTGCTTTCCTCGTCTAATACTACCAGAGCCTTGGATACTTTCAGGTTATCCATAACTGCCTTAAAGTTCTTTGTCTTGATCTCGTCGAAGTTTAAGCTGTCAACAACGATGAACTTGTTCTCGTTTACTCTGCTTGTTAATGCAGATTTCAGAGCAGCTCTCTTCTCTTTCTTGTTCAGTCTGATTGTATAATCTCTTGGTGTTGGAGCGAATACCATTCCGCCGCCAGTCCACTGTGGAGCTCTTGTTGAACCCTGTCTTGCATGACCAGTTCCTTTCTGTCTCCATGGCTTTCTGCCACCACCGGATACCTCAGAACGGGTTTTTGCTTTCTGAGTACCCTGACGATTGTTTGCTAACTGAGCAACAACTGCCATGTGTACCAGATGCTCATTCACCTCTACGCCGAACACTGCGTCGTTCAGCTCTAAAGTATCGATTTCTTTGCCTTCCTTATTGTAAACAGATACGTTTGCCATCTGTGTAGTCCTCCTTTCCTATAAAAGCACTATCTAGCTGCTTTTACTGTTTCTTTCAGTGTTACTAATGCTTTCTTTGGTCCTGGAACAGCACCCTTAACCAGGATCAGGTTGTTCTCAGCATCGATACGAACAACTTCCAGGTTCTGGATGGTGATGCGCTTGCTACCCATATGTCCTGGCATTCCTTTTCCTTTGAATACCTTGCTTGGGTCAGAACATGCACCGTTGGAACCCTGATGACGATGGAACTTAGAACCATGAGCCATAGGTCCTCTGGACTGTCCGTGTCTCTTAATAGCACCCTGGAAACCTTTACCTTTGGAGATTGCGGTTGCATCAATCTTGTCGCCTGCTGCGAAGATGTCTGCTTTGATTTCATCTTTTACAGAATACTCTTCTGCATTCTCGAATCTGAACTCGCGAACGAATCTCTTGTAAGAAACGCCTGCTTTGTCAAAGTGACCTTTTACTGGTTTGCTGACTAATTTTTCTCTCTTGTCAACAAAACCAACCTGTACTGCTTTGTATCCGTCATTCTCAACTGTCTTAACCTGTGTAACTACACATGGGCCAGCCTGAAGAACGGTTACTGGAGTTAAAACTCCCTCGTCGTTGAAGATCTGAGTCATTCCGACTTTTGTAGCTAAAATCGCTTTCTTCATTACTTTTACCTCCTGTTTGTAATCTACAGCGGAACGCTTTCGCGTTCATCCTAGAACAGGTATATAAGTGGAACACTATGACTCCGTTGCCGGAGATGTTGATTCCTTTTTAGGAAAAAGTGTTGCTTCTATATTAACCCTTCTGGATTTCAAACTTCATGAACCTTTTTGGTTCTGACTGCTGTCGCAGTCCTCATCACACTTCAGCTTATTTGTTTTTCATCTTGATGTCGATGAACACGCCTGCTGGCATCTCCAGTCTGGACAGAGCATCTACTGTCTTGTTGTTTGGAGTTGTGATATCGATCAGTCTCTTGTGAGTTCTCTGCTCGAACTGTTCTCTGGAATCTTTGTACTTGTGAACAGCTCTTAAGATAGTAACTACCTCTTTCTTAGTTGGTAACGGCACTGGTCCGCTCACCTGTGATCCTGTCTTTTTTACAGTTTCAATAATTTTTGCAGCAGACTGATCAACTAACTGATGATCGTAAGCTTTCAATGTGATTCTCATTACTTGACTTGCCATAAAAAAAGTCGCCTCCTTTTCGCACTTATTAAAAATGAAGTACGACAAGCGGTGACTGTACACGTTTCCGGGTGTGTCGTGAACCTCAAGGCACACCATTTCTACATTATTATGCTTGCAGAATATCTGTTTGTACAGTGACTTGTCGCCAGTTTCCTAACTTGACATTCGCTCCACGGAAAACCTGTCATTTCGACAGCAACCTCACGCTTCAACGCTATCATGCCACAGCCTCATAACTATATCATAGTTTCAAATAAAATGCAAGCACTTTTTTCATGTTTTTTTACCTGGGTTTTTAGCTGTTTTTATCTCAGTTTTTTAGACAAATTTTTCCATCAACCATCAGAAACGCCGGTATCTCATCTCCATCAACCTGTTCCCAGATTGCTTCCCGGTATCCCACCAGATCAGCGCGGAAGCCTCTCTGAATCGTTCCCAGTTCCCGTTCCCGGAAAAGCTGGTATGCTCCATTCCTGGTAAATGCCCGGATCATTGCCAGAACCGGAAGTCTCTCCTTTTCCTGGCAGCGGTTCCTCGCCATCGCGATCCCAAGCACCGGAGCAGGCCGTGGTGTCACCGGACTGTCACTGGCTCCGGTAATAAGCACCCCCATAGCTTCCAAAGTCCTGGCCTTATATTCCTCTTCTGCCCGCTCTCCTAAAAATGGTTTTTCCAAACCATAGTCTTTTTCACTTTGAGGGAACCAATACGGCTGGATCGAAGCAATGATACCATACTGCCCCATCAACCGGATATCTTCATCTGAAGCGATCTGAAGATGTGCGATCACATGACGATGTTTTCTGACAGTTCCATTCCGATCCATCGCATACACCAGTGCTGTCACTGCGTCATGAACCGCTCCATCGCCAATGGCATGAATATGGATCTGATGCCCTTCCTCATCAAGCTCCCTGCAAAATTCCCTTAAAGTCTCCAGATCCCAAAAATTTTTCCCACGGCCAGCCTGGTCTTCATAAGGCGCTTCCATATAAGCAGTATGATTCTCAACCACCCCATCCATATATAGTTTCACGGTATGGATCTGAATGTGTCCGCCATAGAACCTGCTTTCTTTTTCTATTTCCATTAACTGCCCATATCTTTGCCTGCACTCCTCTAATTTTTCCCACGGCTGAACGGTAAGCGCCAGATTCACTTTTAATTTTAAAAGTCCCTTCCGTTCCAGCGCCAACAGAACCTTCCACTCACGAAGCCCATTCCCTCCAAGAAACATAAGCGTCTGCACCGCGGTAATTCCATATGAAAGAAGCCTTTCCTGATAAGCAAGAACAGCCATCCCTATCTGCGATTCTGAAAAACACATCTCCGGAAGATATCTGGTCAACAGAAAGATATCCTTTTCCTTTATAAGCCCCCGCTCATCAGGTTCTACCGCAATTCCAGCACGTTTCACTGCATCCAGAGCTTTCTTATTACAAATACAGTTATGGTAATCATCAGAAAACAAAAGTACCGGCTTATCTGTAAATTCCTGATTAAGAAAATCCCAAAGCTGTTCATATCCATTCTCGGCCCTGTCCATTATGACCGCACTCCATCCAAATCCCCGGAGCCACAAATCACCAGCCGCATCCAGATCCTGATAATCCTGTTTTCCACACTGTTTTTTCCATGTAGATAATCGATCCAGATACGCTTCCAGACTCTCAAGTCCGGTCAATACTACACCGAATTTTTCAAATAAGAAATCACCCGGAATATGAAGATGGCTGTCAATCCAGGCCGGAAACAAATAGATTCCACTCATGTCTTCAAAGCAAGTTTCTTCTATATTATATGGTTTCAGATTTTGTTCATCGCAGGCTCCGTATACTGCATCCACATATCCATCTGCAATCTCAATCCGCCCATCTCTGCACATCCGTTCTCCATCCCAATAATTTGCATGGATCAAAACTGTCTTTTTCAATGATTACACTCCTTTATAATCCTGTTCCCGCAGAATCCGCTGTCTTCTCAATGCCCGTCTGCTGGTCAGCCTGTAGATACCATACAACGCCAGACAGATCATGGCACCGCTTGCAGTAGCCAGAAGATCTATATCTGAAAATGTTCCTTTCATCAGATACCGGACCAGACTCGCCATTAAGGGAACCATCTGTACCATGGTTAAAAATAAAAGCAGCAGACTCATCAGATCGCCGTCGATCTTTTCTTCTTCTGCCGTGTTGATGGCGATCATTTGTTCCAACAACGCCCTGCAATTCTGATAATGTTCCAATTCCTCCGCCACACCGAACCGTTCTCCAATGTGTCTGGCTGAAAGTCTGGTAACCGGATAGCGCAGTTTCTTATAGTTGACAAACAGGACTGCATTCGCCGCTTCCATGTTCAGATCGTATAATTTTGTCTGGATTCTCTTTCCGGTTTCCCGAAAAGCTCCCTCGTGAAACAGCTCATAGACCCGGTCGGAAACTCTGGAAATCGCTGCTTCCTGCATGATCAGAAGCTCCAGAAAAAATAATTCCACAGCTCCCTGATCCAAACGTGCGATCCGGTTGCGGTCAACCTTCGGTGTAATTTCCAGCAAGCAACGATCCGATGCATATGCGGTGGCCATATCATACTGGGCGATATTCTCCTGACTCCATTGATGCAAGACAGTTCCATTGATCGTTCCTATAGGTGATGCCTCACAAGCCAGATACTGGATCACTTCTTCTTTCGGAATCTCTTCATAGGAAATGATCAGGGATTTTGGCGTTCCATAAGCTTGTGCGTTCTGTTTCTTCATCCATTCCTTCACAGGTACTCCCGCCGCTCCATTCCCTACAGTTAAACAATCTCCGGCAAAATAATTATTTAATAAAAGTCCCGGAATGTGCAAATCCTGAATCACGATCGCTACCATCGCCGCCTTCGTCTGTTCATGAACGCTCAGGAAAGCAAAACCTTCCTGGGAACAGGAAGGTTGTTCCACAGGTATGCTTACCGTCACAGCTCCCAGATTGATTCTTGTAATCCCGTGGAAAAACTGACCATCCAGTTCTTCTTCGTTATTTCTCCTGATCCTTTCTTTCAAATGCTCACAATACGCATTCTCTTTCTTCTCTGTGGCTTTCACTGCCTCCAGATCTGTAATAGTACACGGATACAATGCATAAAAATCCATATAGTTCTCCTAGTATGCAAAAAGCCGGATTTCTCAATCGAAACCCGGCTATGTTTTTAATTAATGTTTCCAGATTGGTTCGTTGGCTTCACGGCCATAATCAGAACCAGATACGCTAACACCATCGATCTTGGTCAGAACACCGCTGCTGTTGGTGGAATACTTGGTTCCATCCACATCTTTTACGCCTGCGCTGTTCTTGGAAATCTTACCTGAAGTATTTACCACATAACTGCTTCCACCTGGAATATGAATCACTTCATACTTGGTACCTTCATCTGCTTTCTGAAGTTTGCCCATATAATAAAGACTGTTGTCTTTCACACCAGTATATCCCTTACCAGTATCCTGGAAATAAAAAGTAGACTTGGTTCCATCCTCTTCCTCAATGGTCATCTTACCCTTCTGGGTTGTTCTGCTGTTCTCGTCAAAATAAAACGCGGTATAGTCATTCTTGCTCTTGCTCGTATAAACCCTCTGAAGACCATATACCGGCACACCCAACGGATTGAACAGATATTTTTTATTATTGATGCTGATAAAATCGGAGGTTGTTGCCTCTCCCTCCTGCGGACCGGTCTTCGGAACGCCATTCTTACCAAAATAGAACCACTCAACATCATTCTCATATCCGCTAACACCTTCCGGTGGCTCAGCGGAATACCAGCCAGTCACTGCCTTTCCGTCCTTACCATAAAAACGATATCCGGAAATGTCATCCCTGCCGCTTCCCGCCAGATCTACCCAGCCAGTCTGCATAGCGCCGTTAGAATCGAAGCAATAATATGTGCCGTCAATTCTCTTCTCCGCATAACCATTGACTGTGTTGCTGTCCGGAACATACTTCTTACCGCTGGAATTGAAATAATACCACTTCTTGCCTTCCAGTTCGTCAAATGGATCTACGTCATCATCCTGTCCATCAGGCGGATCTAACTTATGCCAGCCAATCAAAGCTGCACCGTCATCGCCTGCGAAATACATATTATCCTCGATCCATCCTGTCTCCATGATGCCTTCACTATCGAAATGATACCACTTATTGTTGATCTTCTTCCAGGCATCCATAACTGCTTTGCCGCTCTCGGTAAAATAATACCAGTGAGTCTCATCTGTAGCGCCGTTGATGCTGGTTCCCAGCTGCAGCCACTGGTTGTTGATCATAATACCATTAGAATCCACATAATACTTATCTTCTACCCAACTGTTAACTGCCATCTCTCCGTAACCGTCAAGATAACGCCACTTATTATCGGCACCCTTTTTCCACTCATTGGTCACATGACCGCCGCTGGAATCATAATAAACCCATTTTCCATTCTCCGATACCCATCCTGTCGCTGCCATAGCTGCCATACCACAACCTGCAGAAAGAGCAAGGGATAATACCAGTACTGCCAATCCCTTTTTCTTCATATTATAAATTCTCCTTTATCTTCAATCCTACAATCCTATGTTATATTTTACCAAGTTCTTTCCATTTATTCAATTAGTAATATCTTTCAATTCTCTTACAATCCAGCCTCACGGTTTTTCCTTGACGGGCTATAGCATCTCAAGTATAATCTTTTTGTAATTTGTTTATTTGGGTGTCGGCATGTTGCCGCCCTCTATCATAGAAAGGTTGGTATCAATTATGTGGATTGCAGATAGATGGAAAGATTACGAAGTTCTCGACTGCTCTGGCGGCGAGAAATTAGAGCGTTGGGGAGATTTTCTTCTGATCCGTCCGGACCCCCAGGTAATCTGGGAAACTCCCAAGGAGAATCGTGGCTGGAGACGTCCCAATGGGCATTATCACCGCAGCGCCAAAGGCGGCGGCGAATGGGAATTTTTCGATCTTCCCCAGCAGTGGACCATCGGATATCATGGTCTTACCTTCAACCTAAAACCATTCAGCTTTAAGCATACCGGTCTGTTCCCGGAACAGGCAGCGAACTGGGACTGGTTTGGTGAGAAGATCCAGAAAGCCGGACGCCCGATCAAAGTATTAAACTTATTTGCATATACCGGCGGCGCTACACTGGCAGCAGCAAAAGCAGGCGCCAGCGTTACCCACGTAGACGCTTCCAAGGGCATGGTCGGCTGGGCCAAAGAAAATGCAAAATCCAGTGGTCTGGAGGATGCTCCAATCCGCTGGATCGTGGATGACTGTGTAAAATTTGTAGAGAGAGAGATCCGCCGTGGCAATCACTATGACGCCATCATCATGGACCCACCATCTTATGGCCGCGGACCAAAGGGCGAGATCTGGAAGATCGAGGATGCCATTCACCCACTGGTAAAATTATGTGCCCAGTTGTTATCTGACAAACCTTTATTTTTCCTGATCAACTCCTATACCACTGGTCTGGCTCCTGCAGTTCTGACCTATATGCTCTCCATCGAAGTAAAGAGCAAATTTGGCGGTTCCGTGATTTCCGATGAGATCGGTCTTCCGGTTGCAAAAAATGGTCTGATTCTGCCTTGCGGTGCATCTGGCCGTTGGTCTGCGGACGACTAAATCCATCATCCTTCATAGCTTTGGGACATCCCAGTCTAGTACAGTTTATCCAGTACAGACTGGGATGTTTTTTCATTGTTTTTGCTGCAGGCATCATAATATCTCCGGTAATACTCTGTGCAAAGAAGATCCACCAGAAACAGCTGGCCAATCTCTGCTGATGCCGAACCGCCTTGAAGCGGCCCCTCTTCAGAACCGCACAACAGCACAAGATCCGCAAAAGCGGTCAACGGTGACTTGGCGAAATGCGTGATACAGATCACCTTCGCGCCCGCATGTTTTGCCAGCTCCGCCACATGGATGGAATCCTTCGTTGCTCCAGAATAGGAAAATACCACTGCCGCTTCTCCAGGCCGCATGGTGGCCGCGATCATAGCCTGGGTGTGTGTATCCTGTACACAATATACTTTTGGTTCAATCCTCAGAAACTTGTTCGCTGCTTTCAAGGCCACCAGAAGGCTGGCTCCCACGCCAAAAAACCAGATCCGTTCCGCAGCATGAAGGATATCCACCGTTTGAGACACGACCTTCTCATCCAGAAGGCTGTAGGTTTCAGCCAGCGCTTTCATATTCGTATTTAATACTTTTTTCGCCAGCTCACTAAAACTATCTTCCAAGCTGGTTTCTCCCGCCAGACGGCTTTCTTCCTCTTTTCCATCATGAATGCTGAGTGACAGCTGCATTTTAAATTCCTGATACCCTTTCACTCCCATGGTCCGGCAGAAGCGGAACACGCTGGTATCACCAACCTTACATTCATCCGCCAGTTCTGTAATTGACATAAAAAGAACTCTCTTCGGATTCTGCAGGATAAAATCAGCCACTTTCTTTTCTGCCTTCGTAAACTGATTATACATGGTATGTACTTTTGCTAAAAAGTCACTCTGCATGCTTGTCCACTCCTCTCTGCTTTTCGGAATCTGCTGTTTTCTCCGATCTATCCCGGTCATTCATCACTTTTCTCTCTTTTAAGAGCATCCTGTCAGCTTCCTTCACCGCCTTCACGAACCGCCCTGCGATCTGTTGTGGTCTGGTAATGGCTCCGCCAACCACCACTGCATAAGCACCTTTCCGGAGCATCCGGGCCGCCTGGTCAGGTTCCTCAATTCTCCCCTCTGCGATGACAGGAACCGGAAGTACCTGACTCAACCGTTCCACCAGCTGATAATCCGGTTTTTCTGCCAGTCTTGACTGCTCCGTATACCCGCTCATCGTGGTACTGATCAGATCCATCCCTGCTTTCCATGCAGCAATTCCTTCTTCATAAACAGCAACATCAGCCATAAAAATTGCATCTGGATACTTTCGACGGATCTCAGTCATAAATTCTATCGTATTCCTTCCATCCCCACGCTGTCTATGGGTACAATCCAGGGCGATCACATCTGCGTGAACTGAAAGGAGAGCTTCTATTTCGTTCTCAGTCGGTGTGATATAAGCATCATACCCCGGATATTCTTTCTTAATCAGACCAATCACCGGCAATCCTGTTGCTTTTTTCACTGCCTGGATATCCCGCAGGCCATTGGCCCGGATCATGGCCGTCCCGGCTCTCTGGGCCGCTATCGCAAACCGGTCCATCAAGCTGCTTGTTTCATCATAAAATGTCTCACCAGGAAGCGCCTGACAAGATACGATCAGTTGGCCTTTCATCAGTCCTAACAGTTTTTCTTTTTCCATTGCCCATCAACCTTCTGTTCCATAAAGGATCGGAATCAGATCCTGAAGATCCCCAATCCGGTAATCAGGCTTCCATTCGCCACAATCCGTGTTTTCGTCCCTACAGATCCAACAGGTATCGAGTCCAGCATTGATACCCCCTCTTATATCAGAAGTCAGAGAATCTCCGATCACCAGAGTTGTTTTCTCATCAAAATCCGGGATATGTCCCTTCACATAATCAAAGAATTCCTTCGCAGGTTTGGAGTAACCAATCTCGCCGGAAATAAACATGTGTTCAAAGTACTGATCCAGTCCTGATCCGGCCATACGATGATACTGGGTGTCCTTCACACCATTGGTGATCACATACAATCGGAAATCCGGTTTTAATCGATCTAATACCTGGTTCACATGAGGCATTTTCTGGATTCCTTCATTCAGATATTTCCGATATGCGTGTTCCCACTGTTCTCCATCTACCTTCTGTCCATATCCCCGCATCAGAATTTCAAACCGTCTGCAGCATCCGTCTCCCACAGCGATTTCTCCACGTTCAATCTGTTCCCAGATTTTTTTATTGATCATATGGTAACGCTGAAACAATTCTTCTGTATAAGGCACTTCCAGGTCAATGGTCATGTTCCGAAAGGATTCTGCCTCGTTCGCATCAAAATCCAGAATGGTATTATCAATATCAAATAGTAACGTGCGGTATTTCATGAATCTCCTCGTTTCCTGTCTTTGTCGCCTTTTTCATTTCTATAACAGAAAAACCCCAGAAACTAAAAGTCTCTGGGGCAATCTTACGCTTGGACATAAATAACTATATTTTATGAAGTTCTCTTCGAAATTACTCGATGATAGAAACTACTCTACCGGAACCAACGGTACGGCCACCCTCACGGATAGCGAAACGCAGACCCTGCTCCATAGCTACTGGATGAATCAGCTCTACAGTCATCTCTACGTTATCGCCTGGCATACACATCTCAACGCCCTCTGGTAACTCGCAAACGCCAGTTACGTCAGTTGTTCTGAAGTAGAACTGTGGACGATAGTTGTTGAAGAATGGAGTATGACGACCACCCTCATCTTTGGTCAGAACGTATACCTGAGCAGTAAATTTGTGATGGCAGTGTACGGAACCTGGTTTGCACAGACACTGACCTCTCTCGATCTCAGTTCTCTGAACACCACGAAGCAGTGCACCGATGTTATCACCAGCCTGAGCCTCGTCAAGCAGCTTACGGAACATCTCGATACCAGTTACAACAGTCTTACGGGTCTCCTCGTGGATACCAACGATCTCAACCTCATCGTTCAGATGCAGAACACCACGCTCTACACGACCGGTAGCTACAGTACCACGACCAGTAATGGTGAATACGTCCTCTACAGGCATCAGGAATGGCTTATCAGTCTCACGCTGTGGATCTGGAATCCAGGTATCAACTGCGTCCATAAGCTCCATGATCTTGTCGCCCCATGGGCCCTGTGGATCCTCAAGAGCTTTCAGAGCGGAACCCTGGATGATTGGAGTATCATCGCCTGGGAACTCATACTCATTCAGCAGCTCACGGATCTCCATGTCTACTAACTCAAGTAACTCTGGATCGTCAACCATATCGCACTTGTTCATAAATACTACGATATAAGGAACGCCTACCTGACGGGACAGAAGGATATGCTCTCTTGTCTGAGCCATAACACCATCAGTTGCAGCAACAACCAGGATAGCGCCATCCATCTGAGCAGCACCAGTGATCATGTTCTTAACGTAGTCAGCATGTCCTGGGCAGTCAACGTGAGCGTAATGTCTGTGCTCAGTCTCATACTCAACGTGTGCTGTAGAAATAGTAATACCACGCTCTCTCTCTTCTGGAGCTTTATCGATGTTCTCGAAATCTGTAGCTGTGTTACCAGCAACTCTCTCAGACAGAACTTTAGTGATAGCTGCAGTTAAAGTAGTTTTACCATGGTCAACGTGTCCGATGGTACCAATGTTACAATGTGGTTTGGTTCTTTCAAACTTTGCTTTTGCCATTTTATAACGTCCTCCTTAATTGCCCCTTTAGGGGTTCTCATTAGGGGTCCGGCGTTTATACGCCGGACTCCTCCATTTATACAGGCTAGAGTTTATTATATGCTATTTGCACATGTTTTTCAAGCCTAAATCATTATTTGCCTTTTCTTTCAGCAATAATTTTTTCCTGAACAGACTTCGGAACCTGCTCATATTTCTCGAAGAACATAGAGTAGTTACCACGTCCCTGTGTTCTGGAACGTAAATCTGTAGAGTAACCGAACATCTCAGATAACGGTACATATGCTTTAACCATCTTACCGCCACCGATGTCCTCCATACCCTCAATACGGCCACGACGAGAGTTGATATCACCGATAACATCTCCCATGTACTCCTCAGGCATGGTTACTTCTACTTTCATGATCGGCTCAAGAAGAACAGATCCTGCTTTCTGCATAGCCTCTTTGAATGCCAGGGAACCAGCAATCTTGAATGCCATCTCGTTGGAGTCTACCTCATGGTAGGAACCATCGAATACAGTAGCGTGAACACCCAGAACTGGGAATCCACCAAGGATACCGGACTTGGAAGCCTCTTCGATACCTGCGCCAACAGCTGGGATGTACTCTTTCGGGATCGCACCACCAACTACTGTGGAATCAAACTTGAAGGTCTCTTCTGCGTTTGCATCCATTGGCTCAAAGTGTACTTTACAGTGACCGTACTGACCACGACCACCAGACTGTTTTGCATACTTGCTGTCTACATCAACGGCCTTTGTAAAGGTCTCTTTGTAAGCAACCTGTGGAGCGCCAACGTTCGCTTCAACGTTGAACTCACGAAGCAGACGGTCTACGATGATCTCCAGATGAAGCTCGCCCATACCAGAGATGATAGTCTGACCAGTCTCCTGGTTTGTCTTTGCACGGAAGGTTGGATCCTCCTCTGCAAGTTTTGCCAGTGCCTCGCCCATCTTGCCCTGACCAGCTTTGGTCTTTGGCTCGATCGCGATATCGATAACTGGCTCCGGGAATACCATGGATTCCAGGATTACAGGATGCTGCTCATCACAGATGGTATCACCAGTTGTTGTGTTCTTGAAACCAACAGCTGCAGCGATATCTCCGGAATAAACCTTGTCTAACTCCTGTCTCTTGTTTGCATGCATCTGAAGAATACGTCCTACACGTTCCTTCTTATCCTTAGTAGCGTTCAGTACATAAGAACCGGAGTTCATGGTACCGGAGTACACACGGAAGAATGCAAGCTTACCAACGAATGGGTCAGTCATGATCTTGAATGCCAGAGCGGAGAATGGCTCTTCATCAGAAGAGTGTCTCACAACCTCGTTGCCATCTAAGTCAACGCCCTTGATTGGTGGGATATCGATTGGAGAAGGCATGTACTCAAGAATTGCATCCAGCAGCTTCTGAACACCTTTGTTTCTATATGCAGAACCACAGCATACAGGAACAGCAGTACACTCACAGGTAGCTTTTCTTAAAACCTTCTTCATTTCTTCAACGGATGGCTCCTCGCCCTCCAGATACTGCATCATCAGATCATCATCTAACTCGCAGATCTTCTCAACTAACTCAGTACGATACAGTTCTGCATCATCCTTCATGTCATCTGGGATCTCTACGATAGAGATGTCCTCGCCCTTATCATCGTTGTAGATGTAGGCTTTCATCTCGAATAAGTCGATGATTCCTTTGAACTCATCTTCCTTACCGATTGGCAGCTGCAGACAGATAGCGTTCTTACCCAGACGGGTCTTGATCTGCTCTACTGCGCCGTAGAAGTTTGCACCAAGGATATCCATCTTATTGATGAATGCCATACGTGGTACATTGTAGGTATCAGCCTGACGCCATACGTTCTCAGACTGTGGCTCTACACCGCCTTTTGCACAGAAGACACCAACAGCGCCGTCAAGTACACGAAGGGAACGCTCAACCTCTACTGTAAAGTCAACGTGTCCTGGGGTATCAATGATGTTGATACGATGCTCCAGAGCGCCTGGTTTTCTCTTGCAATTCTCCTGCAGAGTCCAGTGACAGGTAGTAGCAGCTGAAGTGATTGTGATACCTCTTTCCTGCTCCTGCTCCATCCAGTCCATGGTAGCAGTACCTTCATGAGTATCACCGATTTTGTAGTTTACACCAGTGTAATACAGGATACGCTCTGTCAGTGTGGTCTTACCAGCATCGATATGAGCCATAATACCAATATTTCTGGTTCTCTCCAAAGGATATTCTCTTCCAGCCAATTTGGTTCCTCCTATTAGAATCTGTAATGAGCAAATGCCTTGTTAGCCTCTGCCATCTTGTGCATGTCTTCTTTCTTCTTTACGGAAGCGCCAGTGTTATTAGCGGCATCCATAATCTCATTAGCAAGTCTGTCTTCCTGAGTCTTCTCGCCTCTCTTACGAGAATAAGCGGTGATCCAGCGAAGTGCTAATGCCTGTCTTCTCTCTGGCTTAACCTCGATCGGCACCTGATAGGTAGCACCACCGATACGTTTTGCCTTAACTTCCAGTACAGGCATGATGTTGTTCATAGCTTCCTCGAATACTTCTACTGCTTCCTTACCGGTCTTCTCTGCAACCTGCTCAAAAGCACCGTATACGATCTTCTGGGCAACACCCTTCTTACCATCTAACATAATGTTGTTGATCAGTTTGGTAACAACCTTATTGTTGTAGATTGGGTCTGCCAATACGTCTCTTTTCTGAGTATGTCCTTTACGTGGCACGTTACTTCCCTCCTTAATTATGGTTTGCAATTCTCCCAAGAGTCCGCAGCGACCATTCGTAACCCCTTGCAGGGCTTACTCATGTGGGGCATTCGCCCCATAGCCGCTTTGCTTCGTCAATGCTTTTGCAAGCGAGCTTGCACGCATTTCCGAATCAAATCGTCTGCGCTGCTCATTGCAATAATCAAATCTTCGGTACTCACATGTTTCCATAAAATGTGTTCGCGCTCGGTCATTCTATTTCCTGCAACCTACAGGCAATATCACAAATCCGGCACTAACTAATACACTTTACTGCTGTTAGTGATTCCAATTCACTTTGTGTTTCTAATTACTTTTTCGCTTTTGGTCTCTTAGCGCCGTATTTGGAACGGGCCTGCATTCTGTTTGCAACACCAGCGGTATCCAGGGTACCTCTAACGATATGATATCTGGTACCTGGTAAGTCTTTTACTCTACCGCCACGGATCAGAACAACGCTATGCTCCTGAAGGTTGTGTCCCTCTCCTGGGATATAGCTTGTTACTTCGATGCCGTTGGAAAGACGAACTCTGGCGATCTTTCTAAGAGCAGAGTTTGGCTTTTTAGGTGTAGCAGTCTTAACAGCGGTACAAACACCTCTCTTCTGTGGAGAAGAAATGTCGGTAGCGCGTTTCTGTAAGGAGTTGTAACCTTTCTGCAGAGCTGGTGCAGTAGATTTCTTTACAGATGTCTGTCTTCCTTTTCTAACTAACTGGTTAAATGTTGGCATTCTTTTCACCTCCTGTGATATTGTCTGTGGTTGCTGTAATTCAGCTTTTTTGCACACAAAAACTACATGTTTTCGCACGCTTTCTCATTATATACAGATTCTCCAAAGATGTCAAGCCGAAAGTTATGAATTTTTTTGAACGCAGATAAGCATTCCCCCGCTTCAAGTGCGCGGAGCACTAAGCGGCGGGTGAGGGGGATGCTTATGTCAGTGGGAGCTTTCAGCTACCACTGACAGATCGCGAAGCGACTGCGTTCATGAGCAAGTAGCGAAGCGGATTGCGAATGTCCGCTTTACTTTCCTGTGATACACAAAACGCAGCTAAGCTTTCGCCTAGCTGCGCCTTTCTGTTCACCTGACGGTGTCATTCTTATTCCTCATCAGAGCCTTCATCCAGATCCAGAACCTCTTCTGCTACGGAATCCTCTGCACCCTCGGAAAGAGTGATCTCTGCATTCTCATCCTCTGCCTCGGTTGGCTCCTCGATCATATGAGCATCTGTGTTCAGTTTTACGGAACGATAACGCTTCATACCGGTACCAGCCGGGATCAGCTTACCGATGATAACATTCTCTTTCAAACCGATCAGATGGTCAACCTTACCGTTGATCGCTGCTTCTGTCAGAACCTTGGTGGTCTCCTGGAAGGAAGCGGCTGACAGGAAGGAATCGGTTGCCAGGGATGCCTTGGTGATACCAAGCATAACCTGTTTGCCCTCTGCCGGACGTTTGCCCTCTGCGATCAGAGCCTCGTTCATATCGTTGAAGTCCAGAACATCCATGGAAACTCCTGGAAGCACATCGCCATCTCCACTCTCCTCGACACGGATCTTCTTTAACATCTGACGAACGATAACCTCAACGTGCTTATCGTTGATCTCTACACCCTGCAGACGGTATACACGCTGAACCTCCTGGATCATGTAATCCTGTACCGCGCGAACGCCCTTGATCTTCAGGATATCGTGTGGATTTACACTACCTTCAGTCAGCTCATCACCAGCCTCGATCACCTGTCCCTCAGTTACCTTGATACGGGAACCGTAAGGGATCAGATACGTTTTGGAGTTGCCAGTTTCGAAATCGGTAACGATGATCTCACGTTTTCTCTTGGTATCTTTGATATTGACTACGCCGCCGAACTCAGAGATGATCGCAAGGCCCTTAGGTTTACGGGCCTCAAAAAGCTCCTCGACACGAGGAAGACCCTGTGTGATATCGCCGCCGGCAACGCCGCCGCTATGGAAGGTACGCATGGTCAGCTGGGTACCTGGCTCACCGATGGACTGAGCTGCGATGATACCAACAGCCTCGCCAACCTGTACTGCCTGGCCAGTCGCCATGTTCGCGCCATAACATTTTGCGCAGACACCGATGTGGGATTTACAACTTAATACGGTACGGATCTTAACAGAATCTCTGCCAAGCTTCTTTAATACCTTCATAACAGCTGCCGCACGTTTTGGTGTACACATATGGTTTGCTTTGACAACTACTTCACCAGTATCCGGATCGGTAATGGTCTCTGCGATAAATCTGCCTGTCAGACGCTCCTCCAGACCCTCGATGGTCTCATTGCCATCGGTAAATGCCTTGATCTCCATGTATGGGATATCCTTGCCTTCGCAGCAATCTACCTCACGGATGATCAGATCCTGGGAAACGTCAACCAGACGTCTGGTCAGGTAACCAGAGTCTGCGGTACGAAGAGCGGTATCGGACATACCTTTTCGAGCACCATGAGCGGAGATGAAGTACTCCAGTACATCAAGACCTTCACGGAAGTTGGACTTAATAGGAAGTTCGATGGTGTGACCAGTTGTATCTGCCATCAAACCACGCATACCAGCCAGCTGTTTGATCTGCTTATCAGATCCTCGCGCACCAGAGTCAGCCATCATAAAGATGTTGTTGTACTTATCAAGACCTGTTAACAGATCATGAGTCAGCTGATCATCGGCCTTCTTCCAGGTTTCAATAACCTCTTTGTAACGCTCTTCTTCTGTGATCAGACCGTGACGGAAGTTCTTCGCGATCTTATCTACGGTTGCCTGTGCATCTGCGATCAGCTGTGGCTTGCTTGCAGGCACAGTCATATCGGAAATGGATACGGTCATAGCAGCTCTTGTGGAGTACTTGTAACCGATCGCCTTAATATCATCCAGAGTTTCTGCAGTCTTGCTTGCACCATGAACATTGATGACTTTCTCAAGGATCTGCTTACACTGCTTCTTGCCTACATGGAAATCAACTTCCAGCTTCAGTTCATTGCCTGGAACGGAACGGTCTACGAAGCCTAAATCCTGAGGAATGATCTCATTGAAAATGAAACGTCCTACCGTAGACTCAACGATACCGCTCTTTACGGTTCCATCTGGCATGGTCTTCTCAACTCTTACTTTTACGCGGGAATGAAGAGTAACTGCCTTATTCTCATAAGCCAGGATCGCTTCATTCTTGCTCTTGAAGCACATACCTTCGCCGGTTGCGCCAGGTCTCTCCTGGGTCAGATAGTAAATACCAAGTACCATATCCTGAGAAGGAACGGCTACCGGACCACCATCAGACGGTTTCAGTAAGTTGTTCGGAGATAACAGTAAGAAACGGCACTCTGCCTGAGCTTCTACGGAAAGTGGCAGATGGACAGCCATCTGGTCGCCATCAAAGTCGGCGTTGAATGCGGTACATACCAATGGATGCAGCTTAATTGCCTTACCTTCAACCAGAATCGGCTCGAATGCCTGGATACCCAGTCTATGCAGTGTAGGAGCACGGTTTAACATAACCGGATGCTCTTTGATCACGTCTTCCAGCACATCCCAGACCTCTGGCTGTAAGCGCTCTACCATCTTCTTCGCATTCTTGATGTTGTGTGCAGTACCATTAGAAACCAGTTCTTTCATAACGAAAGGCTTGAACAGCTCGATCGCCATCTCCTTTGGCAGACCACACTGGTAGATCTTTAATTCCGGTCCAACGACGATTACGGAACGTCCGGAATAGTCAACTCGCTTACCTAACAGGTTCTGACGGAAACGGCCCTGTTTACCTTTCAGCATGTCGGAAAGGGACTTCAATGCACGGTTTCCTGGTCCGGTAACAGGACGTCCTCTTCTGCCGTTATCGATCAGGGCATCAACTGCCTCCTGAAGCATACGTTTCTCATTGCGGACAATGATATCCGGTGCGCCCAGCTCCAGCAGTCTTGCCAGACGGTTGTTACGGTTGATGATTCTTCTATATAAATCATTTAAGTCGGAAGTAGCGAAACGGCCACCATCCAGCTGAACCATAGGACGGATATCCGGTGGGATAACTGGAATAACAGTCATGATCATCCACTCCGGACGGTTGCCGGAATTTAAGAATGCATCAACAACCTCCAGTCTCTTGATGATCCTTGCACGTTTCTGGCCAGTTGCATCCTTCATAGCTGCACGAAGCTCATCAGAATCCTTCTGAAGATCGATCGCTTTTAACAGCTCCTGGATCGCCTCAGCACCCATACCTACACGGAAGGAGCCGTAGCCATATTTTTCTACTTCTTCTCTGTACTCTTTCTCGGAGAGGACCTGCTTATACTGCAGGCCAGTCTCCTTAGGATCCAGAACGATATAGGAAGCAAAGTACAGCACTTTCTCCAGGATTCTTGGAGAAATGTCCAGCAGCAGACCCATACGGCTTGGAATGCCCTTAAAATACCAGATATGGGATACTGGAGCTGCAAGTGCAATATGTCCGATACGCTCTCTACGAACGCTGGACTTGGTTACCTCTACGCCGCATCGGTCGCAGATGACACCTTTATATCTGATTTTCTTATATTTACCGCAATGACATTCCCAGTCTTTGGTTGGTCCGAAAATTCTTTCGCAGTAAAGACCGTCGCGCTCCGGTTTTAATGTACGGTAGTTAATTGTCTCCGGTTTTTTTACTTCACCGTGGGACCACTCCAGAATCTTTTCAGGAGAAGCCAGACCAATCTTAATCGCATCAAATGTCAATGGCTGATAAGTTTCTTTCGTCTCCGGCATCAGTGTACTCCCTCCTATTCGTTATCATCGGAAGTGTAATCGTCGTAGGAATCATCCTCTTCCAGATTAACGTTGTCTTCCTCATTCTCTACGCCAACCAGCTCACCATCTTTGAATTCCTGGTACTGATAGCCCTGGTCAGCCAATCCGTCTTCCCGGTTTCCGTAATGTCTGTCGCCTTCGATGATGGAACGCAGATCGGTATCGCCATAGTCGATGTTCTCGGCCATCTCTACCTCTGTTCCATCGTCTTTCAGAACACGGACATCCAGACCCAGGGACTGAAGCTCTTTTAATAATACCTTGAAGGATTCCGGTACGCCCGGCTCCGGAATGTTCTCGCCCTTGATGATGGCTTCGTAGGTCTTTACACGTCCTACTACATCATCGGACTTCACAGTCAGGATCTCCTGTAAGGTGTAGGAAGCACCATATGCCTCCAGTGCCCATACCTCCATCTCACCGAAACGCTGTCCGCCGAACTGTGCTTTACCACCCAGAGGCTGCTGGGTAACCAGCGCGTAAGGACCAGTGGAACGTGCATGGATCTTATCATCAACCAGATGATGGAGTTTCAGGTAGTGCATGTGTCCGATGGTTACCGGGCTGTCAAAATACTCGCCGGTACGGCCATCACGCAGACGTACTTTACCATCGCGGCTTAACGGAACGCCCTTCCACAGCTCTCTGTGCTCCAGATGGCTGCCTAAGTAGTCCATAACCTCTGGTTTTAAGGTATCTTTATATTTTTCCTGGAACTCTTCCCAGGAAGTGTTTACATAATCATTCGCGATATCAAGGGTATCCATGATATCATTCTCGTCTGCACCATCGAAGATCGGAGTAGATACATCAAATCCTAATGCTCTTGCAGCAAGACTTAAATGAATCTCCAGCACCTGTCCGATGTTCATACGGGAAGGTACGCCCAGTGGGTTCAATACGATATCCAGCGGACGGCCATTTGGAAGGAATGGCATATCTTCTACAGGAAGCACGCGGGAAACAACACCCTTGTTACCATGACGTCCAGCCATCTTATCACCAACCGAGATCTTTCTCTTCTGGGCAATGTAGATGCGGACACTCTGGTTTACTCCCGGAGCCAGCTCATCGCCATTCTCTCTTGTAAATACTTTTGCGTCTACAATGATACCGTAAGCGCCGTGAGGCACTTTCAGGGAAGTATCACGTACTTCTCTTGCTTTCTCACCAAAGATCGCACGGAGCAGTCTCTCCTCAGCAGTCAGCTCTGTCTCTCCCTTAGGGGTTACTTTACCAACCAGGATGTCTCCGGCACGTACCTCTGCACCGATACGGATGATACCTCTCTCATCCAGATCCTTCAGGGCGTCCTCGCCGACACCCGGAACGTCACGGGTGATCTCTTCCGGTCCTAACTTAGTATCACGGGCTTCTGCCTCGTACTCTTCAATATGAACGGATGTGTAAACGTCATCCATAACCAGTCTTTCACTTAACAGAACCGCATCCTCGTAGTTATAACCTTCCCAGGTCATGAATCCGATCAGCGGGTTCTTACCAAGTGCGATCTCACCATTCTTGGTGGATGGACCATCTGCGATCACCTCACCTTTTTCTACATGGTCGCCCTTGTATACGATCGGCTTCTGATTGTAGCAGTTGGACTGGTTGCTTCTCTTGAATTTGGTTAAATGATATACATCTTTATTGCCATCAGAATCTCTGCGGATGATGATCTCGTTGGAAGCGGAGCGCTCAACGACACCGGCATTCTTAGCCAGTACACACACACCGGAGTCAACGGCTGCTTTGCCTGCGATACCGGTATCAACAACCGGAGCCTCTGTAGACAGAAGCGGCACTGCCTGACGCTGCATGTTAGATCCCATCAGCGCACGGTTCGCATCATCGTTCTGCAGGAACGGAATCATGGAAGTTGCCACGGAGAATACCATCTTCGGGGATACGTCCATCAGGTCAATATTCTTCTTCTGGAAAGAAGTTGTCTCTTCTCTGTAACGGCCAGAAACGTTATCATGAATGAAATAGCCATTTTCATCCAGTGGCTCATTCGCCTGTGCAACAACGAAGTTGTCCTCTTCATCAGCGGTCAGATAAACAACATCATCCGTAACACGCGGGTTCTTAGGATCTGTCTTATCAACCACACGATATGGCGCCTCGATAAATCCATAGGTGTTTACTCTTGCATAAGATGCCAAAGAGTTGATCAGACCGATGTTAGGACCCTCAGGGGTCTCAACCGGGCACATACGTCCATAATGGGTGTAGTGAACATCTCGAACCTCGAATCCGGCACGATCTCTGGACAGACCGCCAGGTCCTAATGCGGACAGACGTCTCTTGTGAGTCAGCTCAGACAACGGGTTGTTCTGATCCATGAACTGGGACAGCTGGGAGCTTCCGAAGAACTCTTTCACTGCAGCAGTTACCGGTTTAATATTGATCAGGGACTGTGGTGTGATGCCATCCATATCCTGGGTGGTCATACGCTCACGAACCACACGTTCCATACGGGACAGACCGATACGATACTGGTTCTGTAACAGCTCACCTACCGCACGGATACGACGGTTGCCCAGATGATCGATATCATCTGCAGTACCAATCTCCTCTTCCAGATGCATATTGTAGTTGATGGAAGCAATGATATCTTCCTTGGTGATATGCTTCGGAATCAGTTCGTTGATATTTCTTTGGATCGCTTCTTTCAGCGCTTCCTCATCATCTCCGCATTCAGCCAGAATGTTCTTTAATACCGGGTAATAAACATGCTCGCTCACTCCGACACTCTCCGGGTCAAAGCTTACATAAGCTGCCAGATCTACCATTAAGTTGGAAAGGACTTTCTCGTTGCGCTCAATGCCCTGGATCCATACAAATGGCACACCTGCGTTCTGGATCGTCTCTGCCAGTTCTTTGTCTACTGCAGCACCTGCCTCTGCCAGAATCTCTCCTGTCTCAGCGTCTACTACATCCTCAGCCAGAGTATGTCCAGTGATACGGTTCTTCAGAGCCAGCTTCTTATTAAACTTATAACGGCCAACCTTTGCCAGGTCGTATCTTCTTGGATCAAAGAACATGCTGTTTAACAGGCTCTCCGCACTGTCTACAGACAGCGGCTCGCCCGGACGGATCTTCTTGTAAAGCTCTAACAGACCGTCCTGATAGTTCTCAGACACATCCTTGCCAAAGCTTGCTAACAGCTTTGGCTCCTCACCGAATAAATCGATGATTTCTGCATTGGTTCCGTAACCAAGTGCACGGATCAGCACAGTAACCGGAACCTTTCTTGTACGGTCCACACGGACATAGAAAATGTCGTTGGAATCCGTCTCATACTCCAGCCATGCTCCACGGTTAGGAATTACCGTACATGTGTACAGTTCCTTTCCGACTTTATCATGACCAATACCATAATATATACCCGGGGAACGTACTAACTGGCTGACAATAACACGCTCTGCTCCATTAATCACGAAGGAGCCTGTATCTGTCATAAGCGGAAGATCGCCCATAAAGATTTCGTGCTCATTAATTTCATCTTTATCTTTATTGCAAAGTCTTACCTTCACTTTTAAAGGTGCCGCATATGTTGCGTCGCGTTCTTTGCACTCTTCGATGGTATACTTGATATCGTCCTTGCATAACGTAAAGTCAACAAATTCCAGACTCAAGTGACCAGCGAAATCAGCGATTGGAGAGATGTCTTCAAAGACTTCTTTCAAACCTTCATCAAGGAACCACTGATATGAGCTTTTCTGAATCTCAATCAGGTTTGGCATCTCAAGAACTTCATTTCGTCTTGAGAAGCTCATTCTTACGTTTTTCCCTGCTTTTACAGGACGCATTCTGCTTTTCTCCATTGACGTTTCACCCCTGTTTTTCTAATCTTTCTTTACTGTTTTTGGGCACACGAATACCATATACGCACACGATGCCACAATAGTGCACATTCCATCTTATCATAGGTTTGTCAAGGTGTCAAGTATTTTTTTCTTGCCTTTTTTTCGTAAAAATGTTATACTGTATATTAAGTAGGTATATAACTGTTTAGGAGGTCTACGCACCCGCCGCGCTGACCGTAAAAGCACATAAGCCTGCACAAACACTAATGGAGGTATTCCCCGTGAGCACAGTTTTAAACGTAATACTGGTTATTCTTATCATTATTGTTGCGGCTCTGGCTGTTCTGTATTTCCTTGGAAGAAAGCTGGAGAAGCGCCAGGTAGAGCAGCAGGCTCTGATGGAGGCGGCTGCACAGACCGTATCCATGCTGGTCATTGATAAGAAGAAGATGAAGATCAAAGAAGCAAATCTTCCAAAGATCGTGTATGAGCAGACACCAAAGTACATGCGCTGGGCGAAGGTTCCTGTCGTAAAAGCCAAGATTGGCCCGAAGGTGATGACCCTGATGGCAGATGAACGTGTATTCCAGGCACTTCCGGTGAAAACTGAGGCCAAGGTTGTGATCAGCGGTATCTACATAACCGAGATCAAAAGTGTAAGAGGTGGAGCAGTTCCTGCAGCACCTAAGAAAAAAGGATTTTTCGCCCGTTTTAAAAAGAACGCGAAATAATCTTTGATCCTAGTTCAGAATGTAAAACGAGCCAGGTGGGAATTTTTCTCACCTGGCTCGTTTTTTATCATCAGATCTCTTTCACTGCCTGTTCTAACTCCTCTGCCGCTCTGGCTCTGGATTTGGCACAGAGGATGATGCTGCAGTCTGCAATGTGATCGTAGTTGATCTCCAGGGCATATTCCACATCGACTTTCAAAAAGTCTTCTGTTTCGGTAATTTCAATATCCCTGGTTTCAATTCCCACCGTCAGTTCTCCGACCGGTGTCAGATAACAGGACACATTCTTTTGGCCTTTCTGAAACACCATATGGGTATTGATACTGCCCTTTTTCAGGATATCCATGGAATCCGGGGTGATCTTCACCGTGTTTTTCACCACTTCCCCGCTCTCTTCCATGACCTCTTCATACAGGACATAATGTTTTCCATTTTTCCAGAAATAATCACCGCCGATGATCATTTCCACATCTTCTTTATCGTGTTCGGAGAACCTGGCTCCGGTGATACTGACCAGCACATCACGGGTCATATTGGGTACTCACTTTCTAACTTGCTTATGGTTTAATATTTCTCGATATCTACTTTTCTGGTTTCTTTTACATCATTTGGAAGAATGGAGGTGGCAAATGCCGTAAATTTCTCTGTCTGATCACTGACAAAGAACTGGTATTTTTCTCCCCCGGTATTCTCTTCATCACAGGATAATCCATATTTCTGCAGGAGATCTCTCAGTTCTATCGCCGTTTCATAAGCCGGATTTACCAGCGTCACATCATTTCCCATAAGTCGTCCTAAGGTGGAACGGATCAACGGGTAATGGGTACAGCCGAGAACCAGAGTATCCACAAACCGGGATTTTAAACTGCTTAGATAGCGGGAGGCGATCTCATCTGTGACAGAATCATGAAGCAGCCCCTCTTCTACCAGCGGCACAAACAGGGGACAGGACTTTCCCGTAACCTCGATATCCGGCCGCAGCTTCTTGATCTCCTGGGTGTAAATACCGCTTCCGATGGTGCCTTCCGTGGCAATGACGCCGATCTTGCCATTCCTCGTTACCTGCACCGCAGTTCTGGCTCCTGCGCGGATCACGCCAATGATGGGAACGTCAAATTCCTTTTCTACCGTTGCCAGGGCATAAGCGCTTGCCGTATTGCAGGCAATCACAATCGCTTTGACATGCTTCGTCATCAGAAAGCGGATGATCTGTCTGGAGTAGCGGATGATGGTGTCCTGGGATTTGCTTCCATAAGGAACCCGCGCCGTATCTCCAAAATAGACGATCCGTTCTTCTGGCATCTGCCGCATGATCTCTCTGGCTACGGTCAGGCCGCCGACGCCGGAATCGAAAACGCCGATAGGGGCATTCTTATCCGGCTTCTGGTTAAGCTCCGGCTTCTGATTACACATCATAACGCTCCTTTGCGTGGTTGATCAGGTCATCTACCAGTCTGGACTTGGAGATTCCTCTTGCCTCCCACAGCATCGGATACATGCTGATGGCGGTAAAGCCCGGCAGTGTATTGATCTCGTTGAAGACCACCTCTCCGGCATCTGTCACGAAGAAATCCACTCTGGATAAGCCGTAGCCGTCCACTGCCTTGAAGATCTCCACTGCTGCTTTGCGGACATCTTCTGCCGCATGCCCCGGAAGCTCCGGATCAACAACCGTCTTGGACTCTGCATTATAGTATTTTGCATCAAAATCATAGAATTCAGCCGCAGCCATGATCTCGCCGACGCCGGAAGCCTTCACTTCCTGTAAGCCGCCACCAAAGACCGCGCACTCTACCTCATGGCCGATGATGGTCTCTTCTACCAGGATCTTACGGTCATGCTTTGCCGCTTCATTCAGGGCAAAGACCAGTTCTTCCCGGTTATCCGCCTTATTGACACCTCTGGAGGAACCGGCGTTGGATGGTTTTACAAAAACCGGATAAGACAGCTTGTTCTCAACAGACGCGATGACGCTGTCCATATCCTGTAACTGACTCCGTCTCACAGGAACATAGTCGGCCTGGCGGATGCCCAGGCTGTCTACGATCAGTTTTGTATACAGCTTATCCATAGAAACCGCGCTTGCCAGCACGCCGCAGCCCACATATGGAATCCGCGCCAACTCTAACAGGCCCTGGACCGTTCCATCCTCGCCGCGCAGTCCGTGAAGCACCGGGAATACCACATCAACCCTGACTTCTTTTATGGCGTCCCCTTCGGAAATGATGACACATTTCCTGGTCGCATCCGGGGATAATACGGCATGAGTCCTGCCGTCTCTCCAGGTGTCATTGCGGATCTCCTCCACAGATGGAGTCAGAATCCACTCGCCCTCCTCGGTAATACCGATGAGAAGCAGGTCATACTTATCTTTATCGATCTGGTCAATTACATTGGCTGCCGACATGCAGGATACCACATGCTCGGAAGACTGTCCGCCAAATAATACCGCTATCGTTTCTTTCATCATACAAATCTCCTTATAGATCTCACGTTTTCACATCAAACAAACATCCAGTCTGCGTGATTAATTATAGCACACCTGGTAACAATTACAAATAGAAATTCGTAAAAGGAGGCTGCATAACGATGAAACACAAAAAAGAACTGTCTCTCTCCATTGCCTGCTTTCTCCTCTCTTTCCTCTGTTTTATGGCATGGAATCAGGAACGGGATGAAAACCTGGCAGCAAAAATCTGCCCGGCAGTGCTCCGGCTTCACGTGATCGGAGCCAGTAACTCCGATCAGGACCAGCAGGTAAAATTGCAGGTAAAAAGCTTTGTGGTAAAACAGATCTCCAGTTGGAATGCCAGCTCCAAGGACGAGCTGGTGCTCGAGGTCCAGAACCGTCAGACCAGTCTGGCAGACGCCATCCGCTCCTACGCCGCGTCGGAGCTTGGTATTCCCCTGGATGTAAAGCTGTCGGTAAGCCGGACCTTTTTCCCCACCAAATCCTATGGAGACCTGACTTTTCCACAGGGAATGTATGATGCAGTGGAAATCCGCCTGGGAGCGGGGCGTGGGCGGAACTGGTGGTGTGTCCTGTATCCAGAGCTCTGCTTTCCGGATCTGACCCACGCAGTCGTGCCGGAAGAATCAAAGGAGAAGTTAACAGAGCTTCTGGGAAAAGAAACCTACGCCCAGCTCTTAGAAAGCCAAAATGCCCGGCTGAATATCCAGCCAGGCATCTTAAAACTGCTTAAATCTCTTTTGTAAAGTCCTGCAAACCGCTCGGATGACAGTCTAATCCAATGTGACAACACCATACAGTGCCCAATTATAATCATTGATCGCCTGCTTCAGGCTGAGAACTGCGGAATCATACGCCTGTTTCTGCTGGAGATATACCACCTTCAGCTGAAGATACTGGAGATTGCCTAACATTCCCATGGCATACTTTCTCTCATTGCCTTCCATGGTCAGACGGGCGCTCTCATAAGCACTTGCAGCGCCATCACAGGTGATCTTGCTCTGCAGCACCGCTGTATACAGATCATGCACCTTGGTATTGATCTTATTTTCCGTGTCCTCCAGGGAACGTTCCTTGATGCCGCGGTTCACATCACCATGGCCATTGGTCCCGCGAAGGGAAATGATCGTCGGATGATAGCTGATGGCCTTCCTGGTATCCTCATCCGGGTTCATGGTATCGATAGAAGCCAGCTCCGGAGCCGGAACTGCAGCGATCTCCATGTCTGCATTGTAGTCCCATCCGGTCATAACGCAGATATTTCTTTTTAAGGTCGTCAAACCGTCATTTAAGGATTTCTGTCCATTCTGCGCGCTGGTTAATGACTTCAGCGCACTCTGCACATCTGCCTCTGTAGCCATACCGATGCCCTGCTGGGCAACCGCAGAATCATAGGCCGCCTGGGCTAACGCCACAGAAGTATCCACCAGTTCCTTCGAAGCCAGTGTCTGATGATACGTGATCACCAGACCCTCGATCGCAGAAATCATGGTTCTGCGGATCTGGTCTTTGGTAGTCTTTGTTGCGCCCTGGGCAGTTCTCAGTCCGGTTTCCAGTCCCTTTACCGCCTGTTTTTCAATGGCAGAGGCAGTTGCCATGCCAATCTTGTATGACATCATATCCCCGTCATCTTTCGCTCTTCTGGCATCATCCCTCTGTTCCTGGACATAATCCTTCAGATCTGCCACCGCGGTCTTTAACGGGTCAAGCTGCACTTCGATGGTATCCACCACCTGCCGGTAAGTAGGATTATAATAAAGCACCAGGTTCTCAATCTCATCATATTCCAGGGTATTATCCTGAAGTCTTGCCCAGGTGACGTCATCCATGTCTGCCGGTTTCTCCACTGCCAGGGCAGGAAATGCGGCAGATACTGTCAAAAGGACCGACAGCGTCAGGGCTGCCGCCTGTTTCCATGTTCTCATGATCTCACTCCCTTAACGATCCAGCTGTAATTTTCCATAGCCTGCAGCAAAGCCAGTCTCTTCACTTCCAGTCCGGTCTGCGCTGATACAAAGCCACTCTCCGCCTGCAGATATTCCAGACGGCTGATACTTCCCACCTGATACTGGACAGACGCTTTGTTCATGCTCCTCTGGCTGACTTCCAGATTTAAAGCCGCCTCATCATAGGCAGCCTTTGCCTGCTGCACGCTCTGGTATGCCGTATTTAAAGCAACTCCGATCTGCTGTGTATCATTTGCCACGTTCTGGGCGTAGATCTTCTGATTGGAGCCATTGGTCACATTCGCTGCCTGTCTGGTATCAATTTTCAGGGTATAATCATTTTCCTGTGCTTTTGCCAGATCGGCTGCAGGATTAAAGGCAGCTAACCGTTCAAGATCCACCTCTGGCATTGCCTTGATCTCAGGCACCGCATCCTGCTTCCACCCCGTCATGGTGATCAGCTTCTTTCTGGTTGTTTCAATCTGGTTCGTCAGTGATAAAAGCTGTGCATCTGCATCCTCTAAGCTCTGCTGAGCCGCCAGTACATCCGCCTGTGTTGCCATCTGGACAGTCTGGCGGTTCTTTGTCGCATTGACATTGGCTTCTGTCAGTTCCCGGCTTTTCTCAGCCGCCTTCAGCTGCTGCAGCAGCTGGTAATAGCTGTTCATGGTGCTCTGCGCCTGCTGGACCAGCTTCTTCTCCGCTAATTCATTTTCCCAGGAAACGGTGATGCCGTCTTTCTCATCAATGGCCGCTTTGTTTCTCGCCTGGGCTGCACTCAGCTCCGCAGTGATCGTAGACACATCATCCGTGGCATCACCAGCTTCCCGGTCATACTCCTCTGCCTGAAGCAGATACTGACGGGAATAGTCATCATAATCGACACCCTTCATGGTCTTATTATAGGTTTCGATATTATTCTGAACAGTCGGGTTGTACTCATGGATCAGGTCTTCCAGTTCATCATACTCCAGCACATTGTCGCGGAGCTTTGCCCACGCCTCTGTGGTGCGGGCAAATTCCGGACTTGCAGCTAGAGCAGTGACCGGAACCTGCAGACAGAGGCTTAAACCCATGCACATAGTGATTACTTTTGCTCCATAGTTTCTGCTCATTTTCAACTCTCCTTAATCATCTAAGTCCACCAGCTCTTTTTTCGGTTTCCGGCTCATAACTGAATAATACACCGGAAGCATCAGCATTGCAAGAATGGTAGAAGCAACCATGCCGCCAACATCTACTAATGCCAGACCCTGCATGGTCTTACCGGATTTGCCGTAAGCCAGACACATCGGGATCATGGCTACAATGGTGGTTAATGTGGTCATCAGGATCGGGCGGAGACGGGTAGCGCCTGCTTCGATCAGGGCTGTCTCCAGATCCATTTCCTGACGGTACTGGTTGACCGTATCCACATAAAGGATACCACTGTTTACTACTGTACCAACTAACATCAGGAAACCAAGCATGGAGGTCATGCTGATCTTACAATTTGCCAGGAACAGGAACCCAAAGGAACCGATCAGGGCAAATGGGATCGTGGTCATGACCATGACGGAAAACTTCACGGATTCAAACTGCGCCGCCATCACTACGAATACCAGGAAGATCGCGATCATAACCGCCTGGAATAAAGCGCTTAACTCCTCTCCCATACGTTCATCCATGGCATTCTGGGCACGCTCAACGGTAGAAGAAAGATTCAGGTTCACGATCTCCCGGTTGATCTTATTCTCCAGTGCGGTGACTGCCTTGTCATCATCGGTGTTGACTACACCGGTATAATCGCCGGTGATCGTTACCTGATACTGCTTATCCGAACGGGTAATGCTTAATGGGCTGTCTTTATAGGAAATATCCGCAATATCAACCAGAGCCACAGAAGCGCCCGTTGTTGTCGGGATCACAATTCCCTTGACCTGGTCCAGAGTGTCATACTCGCCGTCCGGATACTCTACATTCACGTCAATATCATTACCATTGACCTTTAACGTCGTGGCAGTGCTTCCGCTTAACATGGTGTTGACCATACCGGCAACCTGAGCCGGTGATAACCCCTCCGCAGCTGCTTTCACAGGATCAACATCGATCTTGATCAGCGGGGCGGCATTTTCCAGTGTAGAATGAACTCTGGTGACCTCGGAGCTGGCGGTCAGCTCATTTACAATCTTATCAGAAGCTGCTTTTAAGTCATCATACTGGGTACTCTGTAAAATCACTTCGTAACCGTCAGAAGTCGTCATCGTGGAACTGCCCATATTGCTTACTTCCTCCATGGTGATATCGCAGTCTGCGAACTCTGCCATGACCGGCTTCCATTTTTTGATCAATGCCTTGGGTTTTACGGATTTATCCTTTAAGTATGCAGTCAGTGTAGCGCCGGAGCCGCCGGACATGCTCAGTCCTGAAGAACCGTAGGATAACATATAGGAATCCACATTTTCATCAGAAGAAACCACTGCTTCCACACCCTGTAAGATTTTATCAACCTCTTCGATCTTTAAGCCAGGTCTTGTTTCTACCGATACACTGATGGAATCACCCTCTGAGGAAGCCATCAGCTCAAAGCCCAGCTGACTGGCCAGCACAAAGGACAGGATCAGCAGGACAACAGAGGTCATGATAACGGTTTTCTTCTTCGGAAGAAGCACCTTCATCAATCTGCGGTATCCATTCTGAAGCATTTCTACCGGTCTGGATAACGGCGCCGCGTCTTTTTCTTTTGGCCGGTATATCGTATAACATAACGGCACGATGGTCATAGCGGAGATCAGGGACGCCAGCATACAGAATACAATCGTAAATCCCAAAGGCTTAAACATCTGTCCGGACATACCTTCCAGAAGTGCCAGCGGAATAAATACAACACAGGTGGTAATAGTACCGCCAATGATCGATTCGAGGACAATTCCGCTTCCTTCTAAGGCTGCCTTGGAATATTCACGGAAGCCAACGCCTTTCGTGGAACGGAAGCAGCTCTCCAATACTACGATGGAGTTATCCACCATCATACCAACACCAAGCACCAGGGAGCTTAAGGTGATCACGTTCAGGGAAAATCCCGCTGCGCTCATGGCAACCAGCGCTGCCAGAATGGAGATCGGGATGGAAGTACCAACGATCAGGGAGGCCTTCAGGTCACCGAAGAACAACCAGATAATGATCATGGAAACCGCAACCGCCATAACCATGGTCTGCATAACGGAGCTTAAGGAGGATTTGATCATATCACTGTTATCATCAACAACCACGATCTCCAGGTTCTCGTCATTGGCCATCAGACGGTCCACAACCTTGCGGACTGCTTTGGATGCTTCCACATCACTGCTGCTCTGCTGCTTCTTGATGGCTACAGAGATCGTATCACGGCCGTTATAACGTCCGATACTGCTGGCTGCTTCTTTGGCATTATAAATATTGGCAACATCCTCTAAGTAAATGATATTGCTGCCTCCCACAGTGATCGGGATCTTTTTCAGGCTTTCCATGGTGCTGTAATCCACACCGGCTGAAACAGACAGCTCCTGCTTTCCCACCTGGGTGCTTCCCACCGGATAGGAAAAATCCGCTGATTTTACTGCTGCAGTGATGGCGTTCATGGACAAATGATACTGATTTAACTTTTCCGGAAGAAGCTCGATCTTTACATACTCCTTCTGACCACCGGAAATATCCACGCTTGCCACGGAAGACAGCTTCTCAAATTCAGGAACAACCTCATCATTGACATAGTTATAAAGATCATTCTGGGCATCATTATTGACAGCCAGCGTGATACTTGCCACATCATTGATATTCATCTCCATGATGGTAGGGGTCTTCACATCATCTGGCAGCTCAATGGCGTCCATCTTTTTCTTTAAATCATCATAAGCACTGTCAATATCGGTTCCGTAGTCATACTCCAGAAGCACGATACCATAATTTTCATTGGAAACACTGGTCACACCCTTAATACCGGTCAAGGTACCTGTCTCATCTTCGATAGGCTGTATGACCAGCTGGTCCACATCATCCGGACTTGCACCCGGATAAGCAGCCATAACGATCAGCATGGGCATATCCATGGATGGGATCAGTTCCAGTTTAGATGAAAATACTGAAGTTAAACCAAATACGATCAGGCACAGGATCACCATTACCGTGGTGACTGGCCGTTTGAGGACAGTTTTTGTCAAATTCATTCCGTTTTCCCCCTCTAGTTAGCGGCCGTTGTCTGGGCTTCTGTTGCTTCTGTTGTTTCTGCTGCTTCTGTTGTTTCTGCTGCTTCTGTTGTTTCTGCTGCTTCTATTGTTTCTGCTGTTTCTACCGTTGTTCCGGTCTCTCCAGCCAGCACCGCAGGAGCTCCCTCGTATAACTCCGGATCCCAGGTGGTGATTACTTCGTTATCTGCACTTAAACCGGATAAAATCTGCATTTTTTCATCATCGCTGATACCGGTTTCCACCGTTACTTTATGTACCGTACCATTATCGTAAGTATATACATACGGTTCGCCATTGCTATAGTATACGGCATCTACCGGAACGGTCATGACATTTTCCGCCTTATCGGAAGTGATGTACAGCTTCACAGAAGAACCACTGATCAGGCTTCCGTTATCTTCCACAGTTGCTTTTACCTTAAATAATCCGGTTGCGGCGTCTACCATGGTATTGACTTCCGTTACCGTACCAACGTAATCGCTGCCATTTTTCTCGATCTTGATCTGCTCCCCTACATGGACCTGGTCTAACACAGCCTCCGTTACAGAAAAGCTGACCGATTTTGCGCCCTCTCCTGCGATCACGCATAAAGGAGAAGCGGAGCTTGCCATGCCATGCACTTCCATGCTGCTGGACTCGATCTTGCCTGCGATCGTAGCGGTGATGCTGCTGAATTCTACCTGGTTATCGTATGCCAGCTTCGCACTGTCATAAGCGATCTGCGCACCCTTTGCCGCACTCTCCACCTGTTCATAAGACTGGGAGGAAATGTCTCCGCTGGCATACAGCACCTTCATACGCTCCAGATTGGTCTGTGCATCCTTTAACTGGATCTCTGCCGATTCTAACTGCAGCTTTGCGCCATCTACCTGCTTTGTATCGATCTCGCATAATAGCTGCCCTTCTTCTACATAATCACCAGGGTTTACATAAACTGCAGTAATCTCGCCTGCTGCCTTCGGGATCACATACACCTGGTCTGCTGGCTCTACGGTTCCGATCAGGCTGCGGAACAGTTCGATGGTTCCATTAGACGGGTTCTCTACCCGTACTGCCGGCGGGGCAACTGTCTCATTTTCTGTATTCTTTGGCTTCAAACCGGATACAACAGCTGCGCCTGCTGCCACAACCACAACAGCTCCAATGGCAATTTTTACTGATTTTTTCATCCTTATCCTCCTACTTTTTCTCAGAAACCTCACACGCGCCATAACGGAGCATGGTCAGCTGATTTTTAAACTCTTTTACGATCTCATCTTCCGTCTGTTCTTTCCTATAAAAAGCAGCCACCGCAAATATGATCAACAGCATCACCTGGTTCATGACCATTTTAAAATATGGCTTTGTCTTTTCACGAAAATCTGTCAGATCTGCACATTCATACAACAATTCCTGCTCTTTGTTCTCATCATCTGACGATCTCACGGTAAAATCCGGATATATCATCAGATTCTGGTGAAGCTGCACCAGATTATTGTTCTGGCAGAATTCCAGTGTCATACGCAGAAGATGTTCTGCGGAATCCCAGATATTCCCATGATTATCCTCCATGCACTCGATGCTTTTTTCAACCCACTGTTTCCTGGTTGTTTTCAATACCCAGATCAGGAGCGCCCGCTTATCCTCAAAATAAGTGTAAAAACAACCTCTGGAAATGCCTGCTTTCTGGATGATCCGGTTAATCGAAACCTTCTCAAGCGGTACATGGACAAATTCATCCATGGCAATCTGGTAGATCAGCTCTCTCTTTTCTTCCGGAAGACGTAAGAAACGTTCACTTGGCATCTTCATATCCCCCTTTTGTCACCTTTTGTTTTCTCTGTGCAATTCCTCAAAAATAAAAAAGAATCCTGCTCGCAGGATTCTCCGCCTGCGGCGGGTCGCTTTAGCGACACTCTTCCACTCCGCCGCAGTGCGATCCCGCGGAGCGTTTTTTGTGTCATAGGACGAAGTTTCCTATGACACAGAAAGGTGACAACCTGTCACTCATTATAGTGACAGGTTGTCACCTTGTCAAGAATTCCTCTTTAGTTTATAAATGTTTAACATTTTACGGTCAGCGCAGCGAATGCACAGACCTGATGAACCATTACTCTCTCTCTTTAATATTCTTAGAAACCGTGATCTCCTGGTTATCAATATGGGCACGGACAGCTTCCTTTGCCTCTGCCACATGACGGCTGCGGATGGCTCTTAAAATACTTTCGTGCTCGACCAATAATATCTGTCGCTTCTCTGCATCTTTGATGTACTCCAGACGGTAACGGTACATCTGCTCCCGCAGGTTATTTAAGATCTGCACCAGTCTGGTGTTACCGGTTCCCATATAGATCACATCATGAAAATGTTCATCTGCTTCCGCCATGGTCATGGTCTCTCCGGATTCTACCGCCTGGATAAATGCCTTCTGAGCGTCCTCCAGATCCTTTAACGCCTCTGCATCCATGCGCTGGCAGGCCAGCTCTGCAGCCAGCTCCTCCAGAGAACGGCGCACCTCCAGAACATCCCGCAGACTCTTCTCAGAGATTTTCGCTACCTCTGCGCCTTTCCTCGGAATCATCAGAACCAGTCCCTCCAGCTCCAGCTTCCGGATCGCCTCACGGATCGGTGTACGGCTGACGCCAAGCCGCTCCGCTAACTGGATCTCCATCAACCGCTCGCCAGGCTCCAGCTCCCCTTTTAAGATGGCATCTCTTAAGGTATTGAAAACAACATCTCGAAGCGGCAGATATTCGTTCATATTTACTTTTAAATTGTACTCCATGATTTTCCTCCTGTGTTCGATTCTCATATTCGATTCTCATGTTCTATTTTGCCCGTCAGCCCATATCTTTTACGGTCTGTTGAAATCCTGGATTTCTTTGTCCCCAGCTGCCTGCGGCGTTAACCTCTCGGATTATAAAAATTCGTCAGATATACCTGTTTGGCCAGTTCCGCACCTGCGCCGAAGCGCATCTCCTCATGGGCTTTCGCTGCCGCCTTCGGATTCGTAAATAAGCCAAAAACGGTCGGACCGCTTCCACTCATCAATGCGCCGATAGCCCCCTGCTCCAGCATCAGATCCTTGATCTCCTGGATCACTGGATAAGCCGGAATGGTCACATTCTCTAATACGTTGCCGAAACGGTCTGCAATGCCGTACAGATCTTTCTGTTTTATCGCTTCCATCATGCCATCAATATCCGGGTGCTGCTCCGGTCTTAGTTCATTGGCATGAAGGTTCTCATAAACAAATTTCGTGGACACACTGATCCCAGGCTTGGCGATCAGCACCTGACACTGCGGCGGCACGGGAAGAGGTGTTAAAATCTCTCCGATCCCCTCAGAAAGAGCGGTTCCCCTCATCACGCAATAAGGAACATCCGCACCAATCTTCACGCCCCTGTCCATCAGCTGCTCTGTGGTCAGTCCCAGGGAAAACATCTTATTGACGCCAAACAGCACTGCTGCCGCATCGCTGCTTCCTCCTGCCATACCGGCTGCAACAGGAATATATTTTCTTAATCGGATATGGACGCCCTTCTGTACATGAAACTCATCCATCAGAAGTTTGGCTGCCTTGTAAACCAGGTTATTCTCATTATCCGGCAGATAATAAAGATTGGTCTCAACCGTAATCCCCGGAGTTTCTTTATAGATCAGATCGATCCGGTCATAAATACCTACCGTCTGCATGATCATGCGGACCTCATGATACCCGTCATCCCGCCTTCGCAGGACATCTAATCCCAGATTGATTTTTCCATAAGCCTTCAGACTCAGGTGTTTTATCATTTCACGTTCTCCTAAATTGTTTTTCCGAATTATTTTGTATACAGTATATTATATAAGTTCTATCGGAAAATGCAAGGGCAAAATACACGAAAGAACAAGGAAAAGCAAGGCGGCGCGGGATATTTTCCATATCCACCACGCCGCCTTGCTGGCTACGCTGCTATCTGATTGTCTGCAACGGTTCTGTGTCTTCTAAAATCCAATGGTCTATGGCTTCCACACACCATTTTCATCGACGAAATATCCGTCCGGTGTCTTCTGGTTTCTCAGCATGATTCCCCTGGTTCCATCAGAAACATCCTTAAAATAATACCATTTGCCGTTTATCTGGAACCAGCCAGTGTGCATTCCGGCATTTTCGTCCACATAAAACCAGCCGTCGTAACCTGCGTCATAGAAGAATCCAGTCTTTAGATAGCCTTGTTCGTCAAAGGCATACCATCTGCCGTTTACCTGTTCCCACTGATGCCGTACCTTCATGCCATCTATGAAGCTCTGGCTTACGATACTGCCTCTCGCATAAGAACCGTTTGGACGGCGAAGACGCCATTTACGTCCTGTGAAGATCCAGGTGGTACGGTCGCTGTTGGTGATGCGGTCCTCGTTGTGCTCGTGGCTGTGACCTCTGCTGCCGATATTTCCACCGCCGCCGCCGGTGTTTCCACTGCCGCCGCCGGTGTTTCCGCTGCTGCCGCCGGTGTTTCCGCTTCCGCCGCCGGTGTTTCCACTTCCACTTCCGGTGTTTCCACTGCCGCCTGTGTCAGGTGCCGGTTCCGAGTCTGGTTTCTGGTTCGGATCGTCCTGTAATTCCACACATAGCGAAATTTCCGCTGATTTATAATTTTCCATGGCCAAATCATAAATCATGATCTGAGCCTGATTACCTGCCTGCTCCCTGCTATTCTTATTGAAACGGATGACCAGCTGCCCTCCATCCAGTCTGACGGTACGTTCCAGGATTCCGCCCTCATCACTCTGGATCACTGCCCGTCCTCCGCTGATCTCTCCACAGTCAGCCGGAAGCCCGGTCAGGGTGATCTTCTGCTCTCCTCTTGCCGAGGTAAGATAAATCGCTTTCTGTGTCTCAAGAACTGGCGCTTCCGCTTTCTGGATCTGCTTTCCATGTAAGGTTACCTGGGTTTCCTTCAGGACATAGTTGGCCATGGATGGTGTCTCATTCAGCTTCACCTGAAGCACGGCTGTTTTTCCAGCTCCGGCCTTTGCATCCGCAAATACAGCCTCCGCTGTGTAATCGGTCTTCCGAACCGTATCTCCATCTGCCATTCCCGCAAATGTCACAGAAAGAACTTCCGCACTGGTTGTTCCGTCATAAATCTTTTCCTTCAGCTCTGCGTCCGTTACTGTCAAAGTTCTCGGAACAATCTGGAATGTTCTGGTAACTTCACCAACTTGAGACTCATCCTCATAGACTCCCTTGATCTCATAGGTTCCCACCTTCTTTGGAATGTCATCGCTCCATTCCTGGCTTGCATCGATCCGGTACTGGTAGGTCCAGTTTGCGGTACCGTCAGAAGAACCGTTCCGGATACTTCCCTGGGGTAAAATCACATCTCCATAGGTGGTATTTTTCACGGTGATTGACAGGTTGTCGCTGATGTCGCGTTTCTGGATGACCGTAACATTCGCCTGCTTATTCGCAGCATTGTAGTTTTTACTTGTTGCCGTAGATGCCATGACCGCAATGCTGGTCCCAGCCGCCGTATCCTTTGGTATGGTGATGGTGCCATTGGTCACGGTCTGTGGTTGTCCATCCTGACCGATTTGACAGGTGATCACCGGTTCTGGAACATCGTTTAATTCCCGGTTATATGGATTTTCTGCTTTGGCCGATACGGAAATGGTCTTTCCGGCAACTGCCTCGTTGGCGCTGAGCATCAGGGAAACCTCCGGAGTTGTAAAATCCACGTATATCCCAATATTTTCCGGATAATCTTCATAATGTTCTTGATCCGATACTTCATAAACAGCGTCTGCACTTCTCCGACCTATTCCCAAAATCTTATCAGGCTCTTTCCAACGCCAGCTGCCTTCCACTTCCTGACCACGTCCATTGGCCAGATATCCTCTGGTCACACTCAGCTTTGAATCCGAAAGCTTCTGTCCATAATATACGGAACTGCCCTTTACAACTAAACTTCCAGAATAAGGAGCAGAGGCAAGCGTTCCTTTTGATACCGTCACAGCAGCCGTTCCTTCTACATTTCCAAATGATGTATCCGTTGGTACAAATACCATCTCATAAGAGTGAGTACCTATTTCCGGATACTGATTATTTTCCTTAAAGCGGAATGTTCCTTTCACAGATGCTTCTCCTGGCGTTTTCACGGTCAGATTTTTCAATGACTTGCTAAAATAACTGGTTGTCTCAAATTCCGGCCATTTCGATACTGTCACCGGATTTTTATCTACCAGAACCTCCACCTCGTCACTTTCTGACTTTTCATCTCCGTTGGTATACACCGCACTTACCAGATGTTTTCCGCCAGTCAATAATTTCGCTGGAATTGTATAAGATGCTTTGCCTTCTTCCAATGTAAGAATACTTCCAACTGGAGCCCCATCGAAATAGAAACGGATTCTTCCAGTGGTTTCTTCCACACCAGTTCCAGATACTGTCGCAGTTGCCGTAACGGTGCCTCCTACCGCAATCTCCGTCTGATCCAGGCTCAATGTAACCATTCTATCCTGAACCGGCACAGTAATGCTTGTATTCTTCCCACTTTCCCTCAGAATTGCTTTGATCGTCAGGGTTCCCATTGATTCCTGCGTCCCAACGGTCAAAAGACCATCGGCACGAATCTTCGTGTCGGCACTGGATCCGCCAGTGACCTCCCACTGCACCTGATCTGCTGATGCTCCAGTGACTGCAACACGGAACTGGGTCTGCTCTCCTCTATATACCGCTTTCGGTGCGGAAAGGATACGGATGGACGGTTCACCAGTCACGGACGGTGTGATCTCTACATACGGCTTAGAAGCGCCACCAGCCATTTCCGCTGCGGAAACCTCTGTCAGCTGGCTTTCAGAAGCACCTTCCTGGATCTTCAGACCATCTGCGATCGCAACGGCTGCTGCGCCCAGGTTCTTCTCTCCATTTCCGATACCAGGCGCATTTTTACCAACAGCTGTCACCTGACCTCCTGTGATAGAAATATGTACTGGATCTGAACTGCTGCTGCCTAACGCTCCATTATTACCAATTCCAGGACCACCATCACTTCCTTCTGCATAAATAGTTCCGCCCTTGATCGTGATCTGCTCTGCCAAACCACCAATACCGGCATGGCCGCGATTCCAGTCATCATATGGATTGCGATGTCCTTTGGCATACAGACTGCCTTCCGTACTTCCGTCGCCACAGATACTGGTGATCTCCAAAGAGCCATTCTCAGATACTGTGATTCCATTCGTTTTTTTATAGGACGTTGTGTATCCGGTAGATTCAAAGGAATTTTCCCCGTCCAGAACCAATTTTGCTTTGGTTCCACAGATTTCCATTGTACCGTAGCTGACCATCCGCACATCATGAAGGATTATGGTTGGGGTTCCTTTCTCGATCAGAATCTGTTGGTTCGTATCACGAATTCCTTCTTTTAGAGAAATCTCATAGGTACCGCTTCCTGTAATTCTCAAACGTCCCCATTCATTTTTCCCTTCAAACGAATAATCAACTCCATACTGGCCGCCTGTGATCACAAAATCACCCGTATCTCGATAGTACTGTGCTGTGATCACCGTATCTTCACTGCCAATGGTAAAAGTCGTACTTTCCCAAGATGGCTGTGCAAATGTTCCGGAACCACTCTCTAATATCCATCCCAAAAATGTTTCGGAGTTATCACCCTTTTTTGCCTGAATTTTAATTTGATCCCCCGGTGCATAAGTGCCGCTTCCAATGCCTCGGTTTACTGTTAAAACAGGGCCATTATTATAAACAGCCTCTACCACTGTATCTTCCTTACCAACAGTCAATGTGGTCGTACTTTTTTTCGCATCTGCCAGCGTACTTCCTGTTCCAGATGTGATCTTCCAGGAATCAAAGTATTTACCAGCTTCTGCGGTGGATGCGGTAATTGTCACCTGCTCTCCCGGCGCGTAGGTTCCCTTGTCTGGGGACTTGGTTCCTTTTATGACAGTAACTGTGCTTTCTCCTTTATAACAAGCCGTAATCACCGTGTCTTCATCGCCCATGATAAATGTCGTATTTTCACTGTTCGGATCCTCAAACGTTCCAGAACCGGAGGTCACTTCCCATTTATAGAAATACTGGCCATTCTTCACCGAATCTGTGGTTATAGGTACTTTTTCGCCTTGGGCGTATCCGTTTTTAGGATTCGTAATGGTTCCGTCTCTCACCGTAAGGCTATGGGATTGTCCATACGTCACGTGCATGTACCAGTCGATCTTCTGAAATGTGTGTTCTCCTTCCGTTGAGGTTCCAAACACTACCTGGCCCGGACTTTTTGCACCTGCATAGAGGATCGCACTTTTTCCATCTGGGGCTTTGATCTGGATTGGGCCATCGCAAATTCTTGCGAAATGGTTATACTGGGAATCTCCTGTGTAGTTGATGGTTCCAGTTACTTCACCACCGGAAATACAGATGTTATCATATGCGCCATAGCTCTGATATGCGCTGCCAAGAAGATAGGATGCGTGTTCCTGGATCAGATGCACCGTTCCGCCGGAAATTTCAATATGACTGCCTGTACCATTCGATTCTCCACCGCCAATACATGCAGAATCAGTTCCTCCATACAACGTCAAATTACCGCCTGCAATGGTGATATTGTCTCCTCTTCCTCCGAAGCTTCCTCCAATTGCTGCAGAAGCGCTTCCTGCTATTGCTGTAAGACTTCCATCACCAGTGATCGTCAATGGCGTTCCATTGTTATCAATTGCTGCGCTGCGTTCCGCGCCTCTTAAGTAATTTTTCCCTTCTAAATTCAATGTGACACCGGACAAGCCTCCAGAAATCTCGATTGGCGGATAATCCAACATCGAGTGATTATCCATTCTTATCCCATTCAAAGTCACTGTACAGGCACTTTTAATTTCTATAACCCTGGATCCGACCTCCGTATTGGGATTTATCATAGAAATGGTGTATGGACCAGTTCCGTTTAATCGGACAGAACCATTGCTTTCCATCACAATTCCATCATTATCACCTTTCTCCGATGTTACCTTGAAAACTGCATACGATGTTTCTTCCCCATATTCGATCTGTGCCAGAGTACCATCACCATCAATCACCTGACTATTTTCCGCTGGCACCGTAATCTTTTGTGCCGTCCCAGCACCTCTTAATTCCACTCTGGCCTGCTCAGAGGATGCATATACAGTAAAATTGTTTTTATGGCTTCTTCCACCAGCTCCAATTCCAGCCGCTTTGGCACTTTTTGCAAGAACCGCTCCGCCATGGATCTCGATCGTTCCGCTGGCGCCACCGGCTCCGCCTCCGATTCCTGCTCCGCTGTCGTGAAGCCCTGGAATCATGCTCTCATCTTCCCAGTATCCGGAAGTGGCGTAGATATTTCCGCCTTTTATGATGATCGTTCCAGCGCCTTCTTCGCTGTTTCCGCCAATTCCTGCTCCGTAACTTCTGGATCTGGCAAGAAGGCTATCTTCTTCTCCTCCTTCGATCGTCAAAGAAGCACCCGATGGAACATGAATTGCAGCACCAGATACAGAAGTCGCAGCAAGGAATTGATTCATTCCCTCTAATTTTAATGTAACATTGGCTCCAGACTCCAGATTCAGTACGTTATACTTTCCATTAGAATTTCCATTCTTGATCGTCGCATCCCGAAAGTTAAGCGTTGCTGTCACTCCCGTTTTCACGGTAATGACCTGGCCATTGGTGTTCCAATAAAGATCTCCCGTGTCAGGCCACTCTCCGGTAAATGTATATTCCCCATTCTGCTCAATGGTAAACACAGTTGTCGCCTCACCAAGATCGATCACCTGGGAAGGTGCCAGCATCACCGGAGCCATCATCAGCGTCGTCGGTGTTGCCACCGGAAGAACTTCCTCCACTGGAATCGCCTCTGTCGGTGTCGCTGTCGGCAGCACGATCTCATCGTCCGGGATCTCGTCATCCGGGATCTCGTCGTCCGGGATCTCGTCATTTCTGTCCGCTTCGGTATCTGTCGCCACAGGCAGTTTCTTATATTCCGTGAGTTCTGTCGTATATTCCTTCTCTGTCGTATATTTCCCCTCTACGGGTATTGCCACCGCTACATCCGCATAGACCGGCATCCAAACTGAGGTCGCGATCATGATCCCTGCCATAAGACGTGCACCCCATCTTCTCCATTCTTTTCGCATCGCCTATCCCTCCCTGATTTTTCCTTCTTTTATAAGGATAGCGATTTTTGACCCAAAGAACAACACAGATGACACAAGATGTCAAAATATGTCATGAGATGTAAGGTTTTACCACATCTGACAAATTGATTTTGCACTCCTATTTTCTTATAATAGAGTTGTAACTATTCAGTACCTTCATAGTTACGAGCAAAAATCCATTCCAGATCAGCTTCGCTGATGGGATTTTTGCTTTCTAGCCTATGTGTTCTTACGGTCAGCGCAGCATGTGCGCAGACCTACTGAATCGTTACATAGAGTTACATGGACACTTGATGTCTATTTTCATGGAGGATTTCGTAACTATGCGCATTGCGATCATAGAAGATCAATCAGATGATGCAGCCAGCCTTCTGCATTTTCTGGCACAATGGTCTGAGAAACAGCAGATTCCTCTGGCACCACAGCCGGAGTGTTTTTCGTCTGGAGAGGAGTTTTTAGCCACCTTCAGCGGCGGAAGCTACGATCTTTTGTTTCTCGATATCTATCTGAAGGATTTAAATGGTATGGAAACTGCCAGACGGGTCCGGGAAATGGACCCGGACTGTAAGATTATTTTTACCACCTCGTCTACGGAATTTGCCGTAGAAAGCTATGATGTGAACGCATCATGGTATCTGGTAAAACCATTCTCTTATGAGACCTTCGCCAGGGCCATGAGCCACTGCGAGACAGAGGCACTCGAACAGCAGCAGTCCATCTTTCTTCCAGGAGAAGCTCTGCAGAACCGGATCTATCTCCACCAGATCAGCTACGCGGAGCAGCAGGGACGCTACATTCTGATCCATTATCTGGACGGCAACTGCCAGAAATATGCCATCCGCCACGGAGATTTTGCACCTCTCCTTCTGGCTTACCCATATTTTTGCGACTGCATCCGCGGAATGATCGTAAACTTTGAAGCCGTTGACCGTCTGATGCGGGATCATTTTCTTCTAAAGGATGGCACCGCAGTCCCCATCAGCCGTTTAAAATACGAAAAAGTACGAGAAGCTTTTCTTTCTTTTTTCTACAGCCGAACAAGAGGAGGTCTTTAAATGCGCTATTTTTTATCATACCTGGCCCTGCTTCCTGCCGCGATCCTGTGTTATCTTCCGGTCATCCACCATGTCCGTGTACGGAAAACACTGCTGATCCTGGGCGGGATTCCTCTGTTTTTTTTCTGGGCCGCCATCGGTGGAAGCTTAGGCACCCGGTTCCATGTGGAATTTTATCAATGGCTTGCTCCCACGCTTCCACTTTTCGCTCTTGCATTTTACTTTAGTACTGATCTTTCCATCTGGAAAAGCATCAGTATTTTCCTGGCCGTTGGCGCTGTATTCTCCACCATCGGCAATCTGGCAGTGGCAGCTGATGCCCTGATCGCTCCAGACGGATCACCGTCCCTTCTGACGATCCCCGGATGCCTGATCTTCCATGTCATGACCTGGGGAATCACATTAGCGGTCTGGTATCCAGCCACACATGCGGCCCGTTGGCTTCTGGATGATCTGGAAACACCCCATACCTGGTATGTGTTCTGGGTCTTCCCTACCGCATTCTGGATCACCAACCATCTGATCCGTCCACGTTATTACAGCACTTTGTATACAAACCGTGTGATGCAGTTTTACCCTATACTCAATCTGCTGCTTTTAGGGATTCTTCTTTGTTTCTATCTGATGTTTTATCTGATGGCAAGAGGACTTACCAAAAACATGAGGCTCATGCAGGAAAATGAATTTCTCCAGCTTCAGTCTGCCCAGTACCGGACCCTGCAGCGTACCATTGATGAAACCCGCATGGCGCGGCATGATCTGCGTCACCATTTTACGGTACTGTCCGGATATGCGTCCAACAACGATATGGAAGCCATCCGGGAATACTTATCTTCCTGGCAGACCTCCCTGCTTCCGAAGGCAGTCTGTTCCTACTGCAAAAATCCCGCCGTCAATAACGTGCTGGGATATTTTTCCAGACTTGCTAAAGACAACGGGATTTCCATTGAGATTTCTGCAAAACTGCAGGAACCGCTGATCATTCCTGAACCGGAATTCTGCGTTCTTCTGAGCAATCTTTTAGAGAATGCCATAGAAGCTTGTCAGAGGCAGGCCGGTTCTAGCCAGATTCATGTCCGTCTATTGCAGACATGTCCATCACTCCTGTCCCTGACCGTTGATAACACCTGCCCGGAGCCACCAAAATGGCAGAATAACAGCCTTCACTCTTCCAAGCATAACGGAACCGGCATCGGAACCAGATCAGTCAAAAACATCGCCGCAAGATATCACGGCGATGCAAGGTTTGAATGGAAAAATGGAATGTTTTATGTGTCGGTCCTGCTGAATCCCCAGGGGGAGGATCAATTTGAAGCATAAGCTGGAAGAATATCTGATGAACCAGCCAGTTGTAGCAACGGACGCGATAACGGTAAGTCTGAATGGAAAGCAGGGAACCGATGGTCGGAAAAACTTTCCAGTCTGTTGAGTGACGCAAAAACCCCAGAGGATTAGGGCCCTCTGGGGTATTTGCGTCGCATGAGACTTCTATTCCATAAGCAGATTCACTTTTACGCATTTTTAAATAACGGTTTTACACTCCTCAAATTGCCGAATCATTCTTAACTTCTCCTGGCGGCTTAACTTTTTGATGGCCGCCTCCCGCCGCAGGGCCTCGGATTTGGTCTCATACTCCTCGTAGTAGACTAATATCACGGGCCTGCGGCTTTTTGTGTATTTGGCGCCTTTTCCGGCATTATGGGCTTCCACCCGTTTTTTCAGATGGTTTGTCCATCCGCAATACAGTGTGCCATCAGCACACTGCAATAAATAGGTGTAATTCATGTTCATTTCTCCTGCTGTAAGCTGGCTATCACGGTTCAGCCGGTCTGCGCTTGCTGCGCGAACCTGGTCTATGTAGACGGCTCCCGGTGTTTGCAATCCACCGCCAGCCGCCCAGGTTGCCCTGAATCTATCTGAAAGCACCAGCTGGATGCCAGAACCGGCATCAGGTTTTGTTGAGCTTATAATATAGGATATCCTGAAATCTGGATTTTGTGCATGTCAACCGGCACAAACAGGTTCTTCTGCATCATTTTTCAGCGCAGCTCCTTCACCAGCAGTAATCTCTGTCCCTCTTTGACCTCCTCCTGATCCAATTCATTCATCTCCATGACATGGTCTACCGTAGTGTGGAATCGTTTTGCCACATCCCATAACCGGTCGCCTTTCTTCATAATATATCCGGTAATTCCCGGAAGGGCTTTCAGCGCTTCCAGATCCAGGGGCTTTTCCTGTATCCCCGTAATGACCGGACAGCGCACCGGCTGCAGAACCAGCAGTTCAAGATTCAGCGCCGCCCGTACCTCGATCGTATCATTTCCCATCATGACTGACGAAAGCTGATCCACTTCCGATGTCAGCTGCCATACGCTTTCCTGGTCTATTTCAGGGACCTCAATGAAATACTGGAAGGGGATCACATCTGAGCCGGAACGGAGCGGTTCCTTATCATCCGAAGTCATATATAAAAATATCACTTCCAGCACGCCGCTGATCTCCAGTCCATCCCCCTTCACTTCCACCTGATCGATCTTGATCTGTCCGTCATGATGGCAGATCTGCAGGATCCGGTCGGTGGGATCGTATTTCATCCGGTCGGTTATTTTGCATTTTCCTGTTGTGTTCGTTAGAATTTTATCAAACTGGTTTTCTTCTCTGACCACATCGATTTCCCGGTCTGTGGCGTAGAGATCTTCCACCAGTTCCAGTGGTTCTTCTTCGTAAATTTTTATATCCAGTTCCACCACCGCATCCAGATCCAGCTCCCGCAGTTCTCCATCTGCGTCCGGCTTCGCCTCCAGTTCCTTATGCACCAGCCGCATCCGGGTAAAAGATGGCATGCCCTCTGATATCTGGTCCAGTTCGATGGTTCCGGAAAATGGGATCGCCTCCTCAAACCATTGAACCGGCAGTTCTTCACCCTCTCCCTCGTAAAGGCAGAATATCTGGATCTGTCCCTCTGCCAGAAGCGAGCCGTCCTGCGATTTGGCTGACGTTGCCAGCAGAGACACCTGCTTCCACAGGATCTGCTCCATGGCAGGTTTATTGCCTGGAAGTGTGATGCTCTCCCGTACCCGCACCGTATCCTTTCTTCTGACCTTCAGGGCTGCTGTTTCCATCGTCTGTCTGCGTACCTGAAGCGGGGAGTCTTCCTGGGCTTCCATGTTCCCTGACCCTGTTTCCCTGGCCTCCACCACTGCTTCGCCATCCATCAGTGCTTCGGAGCGGACCCGGAATGTGAGAATTGCTTTCACACTTAATTTTCTGGAATTGATCATCTCAGTACTTAGATCTTCCAGCTCCCAGCTGACTCCGGTCTCGTCCTTTTCCTCCAGTCCCGGCACGTTCATCGGCTCCTCGATCGCAATGCTTCCTGCCAATGTCTGTAAACCGCCTTCCGGGTTTCGGTAAAGCACCTGAAATGCCAGTTTTCCACGGATCATCACCCGTTCCGTCTGATTCCTTACGGAATCCAGGATCACATCCCCGGAATTTACGATGATCTTCTCCATATCATCCATGGCATCTGGAACAATAAAATCATCATCCAGCGTGATCTGCGTGGACGCCTGGCTCTTATACCGGCTCCTATGTAAATTTTGCCTGATCAGTTCGATTTTACTCATACTCCGCACCTGCCTTTCCTTGTGACAGTGTATGCGTTAACTTTCAAATCTATGTGGAAATTCGTTAACTGGCAAACTCAGCGGGGCAGATCGATCTGCTTCTCCAGCTGATTGATCTGCTTCTCCAGCTCCTTGATCCGTTCTTCCATCTTGCAGTAATGTTCCATGGTAAGAACCGGTTTTTCTTCCTTCGGAAGCCGCATGCCATCTTTTTTCACCGGTCTTGCAGGAATGCCTGCTGCCGTGATGTTATTCTCCAATGGCTTTAATAATACTGCATTTGCCGCAATGGTACAGTTATCTCCAACCTCAAAGGCGCCTAAGATCTTGGCTCCTGCGCCTACGGTCACATTGTTGCCAAGGGTGGGATGACGCTTGCCTTTCTGGGTTCCGACACCGCCCAGGGTAACGCCCTGGTAAATGGTACAGTTGTCACCGACTACTGTAGTCTCACCGATCACTACCCCGCATCCATGATCGATCAGGATCCCATGGCCCAGCTGCGCGCCCGGATGAATCTCGATCAATGTAAAAAAGCGGGCCATCTGGGAAATCCATCTGGCAATGAAAAACTTGTGATGCTTATAAAACCAATGGGCAAACCGGTGCCAGATGAGTGCATGAACTCCCTGATATAAAAGCAATACCTCCAATGCACTTCTCGCCGCCGGGTCCCGTTCCTGCACAGCCTTTACGTCCAGCCAAATATCTTTTAAAATCATAACCTTCTCCAGTCCCTTCCTGTGTCTGTCAGATCGTAATCGTTCAGCCGCTTCCTGATCCTGCCAAACGTTATCGTTGTCCTTTAGTATAGCATATGCAGATTTCACCGTCCACGATTATTGAAAAATTACCGGGGTTTCCAGAAGCTCCGTCTGGATCACAATCACGGGATAAGAAGTTTCCTTTGTCACCGTTTCTCCCTTTTCCGGTCCTGATAGCTCCGTATCAAATACAATGGCATTCTCTGTCAGGTACAGTTCTTTTACCTGTATACTGTATCCTCCTGTTTCCTGTGGACCATAGCCAGTAACGATGTAGAGCTTTTCCTCATCACTATAGGTCATCTTAAATGGTTGTACCTTCTTTTCCTCAATGATCGCTTTTAATTCTTCCGGTATCCGCTCCTGATCCATAACGGTGAACTCCAGATCACGGATTTTTGCCGTATCTCTGGTTTTCCCACACCCCACGAGAACACAGAATAAAATCAGGAAAAAAACCATTTTCCACCATTTCATTGTTATTTTCTTCATGTTCGCTCTCCACACAGTCTCTGGATTTACTAAAACTATATGAAACCGGCATAAAGAAAATAACCCACCGGGCCTGACGCAGTACGCATCCCGCGGAGCGTTTTTGGGTCATAGGGCGAAGTTTCCTATGACATAGAAAAAGGGAGCAGCTTACTTCGCTGCTCCCTCCGGAAATACAATGGTGATACTGGTTCCCCGGCCAGGGGTACTCTCCATCTCCACTTTCGCGTTATGGTAGATCGCACCATGCTTCACGATGGAAAGTCCCAGTCCAGTACCGCCGATCTGTCTCGAATGGCTCTTGTCCACCCGGTAAAACCGCTCAAATACCCGTTTCTGGTCTTCCTCTGGGATTCCGATCCCATTATCCTCTACTGAAACAAATGGGCATCCCTGTCGGCTGCCGACGGTCACGTTCACATGGCCTCCGGCTTTATTATATTTAATTCCATTATCACACAGATTGTAGATCATCTCATCTAAAATCTGGGATGTACCTTCGATGATCTGTCCTTCGCCCCGGATCTCCAAAGTCACCTTTGCCTGTGATGCCCGTTCTTTCAGACGGCTTACCACGGACTGGGCGATCGGATAAAGATCCACTGCCTGTTTCTCAAGTTCGACCCGATTCTCATCTAACTGGGACAGCTTGATAATATCACCGATCAAGGTGATCATCCGCTGGGCCTCCTGGTAGATATTTTCAGAGAAACGCTTCATATCCTCCGGCTTTACCAGACCATTCTTCATGATCTCCGCATATCCGGAAATGGAGGTCAGAGGTGTCTTTAACTCATGGGAAACATTGGCTGAAAACTCTCTGCGTAAGTCCTCCCGTTCTTCTCGTTCTGTAATATCCAGGATCACGATCACCGCTCCTGTCACATTCTGCTTTTCTGTCACCGGATTGGCAATGATCTGGTACATCCGGGTTCCGATCTTTAAGTTCTCTTCATGATGATGTCCTGCCAGCGCCTCATCCACCGCTGTCCGGAATTCATGGCTGCGGTTGAAGTTTAAGATATTTAAACTGCCTGGTGTCCGCTCCTCCGGCACCGGGATCTCCACATCCAGAATCTTTAAGGCGCTGGTATTATAAGAAGCCACCTCACCCTGTTTTCCAACCACCAGAAAGCCTTCACTCATATTTTCTGTGATTGCCGCAAATTCCCTCTGTTTGGTTCTTAAGGTGTCCATCTGCTGGCAAATGGTTCTTTGCTGACGCTCCACCTTTCCAACCAGCGGAGCCAGCTCATCATACAATCTGCCGCTGTCCGGGTGATCCAGATCCAGTTCGTTGATCGGCTTTACGATCTCTCTGGTCTGCCGTTCTGCCAGGATCATGCTCAGGACCATGATCAGGACCGCTGCACCTCCAAGAGCCGGAAGCATGGCCATACTGCCTGCCAGGGCACTTCTGGTCGTATTGGCCACACGGATCACAGAACCATCCTCCAGACGAAGGGCATAGTAAAAGGTCTGCTCCGATAAGGTACTGGACATCCGGCTTTCCCGGCCGGAACCGCTGCTCAGAGCCATCTGGATCTCCGGGCGGTCTTTGTGGTTCTCCATCGTAGAAGCATCTGCCATATTATCAAACAACACAGTACCATCTGCCGCTACCCAGGTAATCCGGTTCCGATTGGAACTATTCATGATTTTTGTAATATTCGTCAAATAATATTCGCCTGAAAGATCCATTCCCGCTTCCAGGTACTTTGCCTCTGTCACCAGCTCCTGACGCATCTGTTTTTCAAGGTTCTGATAATATAAGAAGGAAGTCAGAATCGCAGAAAACAGAATTGCCACCAGCGTCACCAGACACATATTTCTGTAAATTCTCTTTTTCATTCTACTCTCTCTTTCCACAGGAATCCGCTTTATATCCCACACCGCGGATGGTTTCAATGATGCTTCCTCCGATTCCCAGTTTCTGGCGTAAGGTCCGGATATGGACATCCACGGTTCTGGTCTCGCCATCAAAATCATAGCCCCAGATCTTGGACAGCAGACGGTCTCTGGATAACACGATTCCTTCATTCTCCATCAGGTAACAAAGCAGCTCAAACTCTTTGTATGTCAGTGTTACCGGGTTTCCATCCACCAGCACCTCATGCTTTTCCACATCCATAGAAACCAACCCTATCTGATAGAATTTCCGCACCTTCTCCGGGGTAGCCGCAGTCCGGCGAAGCAGCGCCCGCACTCTGGACACCAGTTCCATCATGCCAAATGGTTTCGGCAGATAATCATCCGCTCCACTGTCCAATCCGATCACTTTATCATATTCTGTTCCCTTCGCTGTCAGCATCATCACCGGAAGCTTCTGAGTTGCTGCAGTTCCACGCAGTTTTCTCAAAATGGAAAGCCCATCCTCGTCCGGAAGCATAATATCTAAAAGCACCAGTTCCGGCATATCCTCCTTCATGCCTTCCCAGAAATCCGCTCCACAGGCAAATCCCCTGGCTTCAAAGCCTGTGCTTTGAAGGGTATAAACCACTAACTCCCGAATGCTGTTATCATCTTCTACCAGATAGATCATCATTTTTCTCCCAATTTAATCTTCAATATGCACTCCTGTGATGGAATACTCCACCCACTCTGCGATGTTGGTGGCATGGTCTCCGATCCGCTCAAAATACTTGGCGATCATCAGAAGGTCCAGGCACATCTCACCCTTGCTGCTGTCCTCTCCGATGAGTCCGATCAGTTCTGTTTTTACCTTATTAAATAACTCATCCACCACATCATCTTCCTTCATGGTCTTTCTGGCCAGCTCCAGATCCCGTTTTACAAAGGAATCAATGCTGTCCGTCACCATCTTCATGGTCGCCTCTGCCATATCCCGGATATGGAGATTGCTCTCATAGGTATTACCATGGATATATCTGGCATTTTCCACAATATCGGATGCCTGGTCACCGATCCGCTCCATATCAGAGATCATTCTGAGCGCTGCAGACACCTGACGCAGATCTCTTGCCACCGGCTGCTGCTTTAACAGAAGCTTAAAGCACAGATTTTCAATATCTCTTTCCTTCTGGTCGATCTCATGTTCTGCATCATTGACCTGTCTGGCAAAGCCCTCTTCTCCCATCAGGGTACGGGAAGCGCCCATAATGGCATCCTCACACAGAGATCCCATACGGATCAGTTCCACATTTAACAGCTCCAGCTGCTCATCAAAATAATTTCTCATATCAACCAAACCTTCCTGTAATGTAATCCTCGGTCTTCTTGTTCTTAGGCATGGAGAATATCTGCTCCGTCTCGCCGTATTCCACCACTTCTCCCAACAGGAAAAATGCGGTCTTATCAGAAATTCTTGCAGCCTGCTGCATGTTATGTGTTACCATGACAATAGTATAGTTCTTTTTCAATTCCACCGCAAGGTCTTCGATCTTTGAGGTTGAGATCGGATCCAGTGCGGAGGTCGGCTCATCCATCAGAAGCACCTCTGGCTCTACCGCAAGGGCTCTTGCAATACACAGACGCTGCTGCTGGCCACCGGATAATCCTAAAGCACTCTTCTTTAAACGGTCCTTTAACTCATCCCAGATCGCTGCATCCCTGAGGGAACGTTCCACCAGATCATCCAACTTTACTTTGGAACGGATTCCGTGGGTTCTCGGTCCATATGCAATGTTATCGTAGATACTCATTGGAAATGGATTTGGCTTCTGGAATACCATTCCGACACGCTTGCGAAGCAAGTTGATATCCATATTTCCGTAGATATCCTGACCATCCAACAAGACCTTGCCGTTGATTCTGCAGCCCTCGACCAGATCGTTCATCCGGTTTAATGATTTTAATAATGTTGATTTTCCACAGCCCGATGGACCGATAAATGCGGTGATCTCATTCGGACTGATATTCAGATTGATATTTTTCAGGGCTTTAAAATCCCCATAATACAGATCCAGATTTTCGATAGTAAATTTATCCATGATCAGCCAATTCCCTTTCCTGTGATTTTCTTTGCGATAAAGCCGGACAGTGCATTGATCAGCACAACGATCACTAAAAGCACGACCGCAGTCGCATAAGACTGATTAGTATAAAGTCCTTCATTGGTCAGCACATACATATGAACGGACAGAGTTCTTGCAGATCCCATGATATTGGCCGGAATTCCAGCTACGGTACCTGCCGTGTACATTAAGGCTGCCGTCTCACCCACGATACGTCCCACTGCCAGGATCACACCTGCCAGAATACCTGGAACTGCGGAGGGGAGCACAACCTGGAACACAGTTCTTAATCGTCCAGCGCCAAGTCCAAAGCTGCCTTCCCGGTAAGAATCCGGTACGGATTTTAATGCCTCCTCTGTCGTCCTCATGATCGTAGGCAGAATCATGATCGCCAGCGTCAGGGCGCCTCCCAACATGGAATAGCCCCATTTTAAGGCAACGCCAAACAGCAAAAATCCAAACAGACCATACACGATAGAAGGGATTCCGGTCAGGGTTTCTGCCGTGATCCTGACGATCTCAACGATCTTATTGCCTCTCCTGGCATATTCCACCAGATAGATCGCAGCAAAGATACCCAGCGGTACTGCAATCACTAACGATAAGGCTGTCATCAGGATCGTATTGATCAGTGCCGGCATCAGGGATACGTTCTCACTGTTGTATTCCCAGGCAAATAAGCTTGGGGTCAGATATGGAATACCCTTTACCAGGATATAGATCAGCAAAAATGCCAGGATACATACCGTAAAGAGCGCAGATGCTGTCACCAGTACAAGCAGTAAAAAGGATAATGGAGTTCTTTTATAGGAAGCCATCCGCTGCTTCCAGGTCTGTCTGTTGATTGCTTCCATTATTCGCTCCTCCTTTTTAAGATGGAAAATGAAAGGTTAATGATCAGAATAAATACAAACAGCACAACGGCTGTTGCGATCAACGCCTCTCTGTGGAGATCCGTTGCATATCCCATTTCCAGCACGATATTGGCTGTCATGGTACGGATTCCCTGGAAAATGCCCTTAGGCATACGCGGCTGGTTTCCTGCCACCATGATCACTGCCATGGTCTCACCGATCGCACGGCCCACGCCCAGGATCACGCCTGCCAGAATACCGGATTTTGCCGCCGGAAGTGTTGCAAAAAACACGCTTCTTTCATGACTGGCGCCCAGCGCCAGAGAGCCTTCATAATAGCTGTCCGGAACCGCATTGATCGCAGATTCCGCTACACCAATGATCGTTGGAAGGATCATGATTCCCAGTAAGATCGATGCAGTCGCAATACTCTTTCCGCTGCATTTTCCACTGATATGGAAAAATTCCATAACTGCCGGTTCGATCTTGTCCATCGCCGGTACGATCACCACCATACCGAAAAATCCGTAAACTACGGATGGAATACCTGCCAGCAGATCGATCGCCGGTTTGATCACATGATAGATCCCTCTCGGACAGAAACGGGATAAATAGATCGCTGTCAGAATTCCGATGGGAACGCCGATCAGGATCGCTCCCGCTGTTACATAGATGCTTCCCAGGATCATCGGGAAGATACCGTAGATATCATTTCCGGGCTTCCAGATCGTTCCTGTCAAAAACTTTAACGGCCCGATCTTAAAAATCGCCGGAAGTCCGTTGGCAAACAGGAAAAAGCAGATCATTGCCACCGCGAAGATCGATGCCAGGGCAGATATTAAGAAAATGGCCTCTGCAATTATTTCTTTCACATGTTTCATATCGTACTGGTCTCCTTATGAGAATGAGCCCATCTCCCAACATCTCAGGAGCGGGCCCATCTTAGCAACATTTATCTCAGTTGAGGATGCGCAGTGATTCTGATAGGAATATGTCAGCTTCGCTGACCAGAATCACGCGCCAAGTCTCACGGACGTTCGACTTGAATTACTGTACATCTGCCCAGTCTGTGATCTCACCGGTGTAGATACCCTTTACAGAATCACTGCTCAGTTCCTCTACAGGGCTGTCATTGTTTACGATCACCGCGATACCATCCATAGCGATCGTAGTTCCGGTTAAGCCTTTCTCGATCTCGCTGTCCTTTAAGTCTCTGGAAGCCATACCGATGTCGCAGACACCTTCGATTGCGGAGGTCATACCTGTGGTAGAATCACTCTGCTGCACCTCGATGGTGACATCTGGATTCAGGGCTACATAAGCCTCTTTTAACTTCTCCATAACCGGAGTAACGGAAGAAGAACCGCCTACAACGACCTTTCCGCTTAAACCAGCGGACTCATAAGCGCCATCGTTTCCCTGGCTGATGTAACCGTTATCCTCAACAACCTTCTGTCCATCCTCACTCATGATATATTTGATGAAATCCTGAGCCACATCACTGACCTCACCCTTGGTTGCAATGTTAAATGGTCTTGCGATCTTGTAGGTACCGGATTTGATGTTGTCAACAGTTGCCTCGGCACCATCGATCTTTACTGCCTTTACCGTATCATTTAAAGATCCTAAGGAGATATAACCGATTGCCTCTGTGTTACCAGCTACAGAAGTCATCATAACAGAAGTACTGTTGGTGATCTCTGCATCATCGGTAGTCATATCCACCTTCTCACCTGCATCATTTTTTACTTCAATGCCAAACAGCTCGATAAATGCGCCTCTGGTACCAGAACCGTCCTCACGGGAGATCACGGTGATCGGTCCCTCTAATGCGCTGTCCTTTGCTGCCTCTGTCGTTGTCTCTGCTGCTGCGGTTGTTGTCTCTGCAGTGGTTGCTGCTGCTTCTGTTGCAGTTGTGGTTGCTGTGCTGTTAGAGCTTCCTGAGCAACCAGCCAGTCCCATAACTGCCATACCAAGTGCTAATAAAACTGCTGCTGATTTTTTCATAACTTTTTACTCTCCTTTTTTGTATCCGAATCTCACGGATCATTTATGTTGTTTTACTTGCTTTCCTTAAGTACAAGTGCATTGTAAAATCCTTATGTAAAATCCAAAAGGAGAGTTATGTAAAATGTGGGTTAAATAAAGGAAAGAACCGATGTTTAGACTTTCAAAGATTAGAAAAAGAATGTAAAAAATATACTGCAAATACCACAAAAGTCAGGCGAAAATAATATTCGCCTGACTCCAAACTCTCTACCACTTATAATGTTTAATGAGTGCCTGGGTTCCTAAGTCTCCCATACCCTCGTCTTCCAGTCCCTTGCACATCTGGAGCACATCTTCTAAGACATCTAGCTTCACGGAAACAGCAGCTGCCTCTTCCTCTGCCAGGCTCATATCTTTGATGAAGTGCTTCAGGAAGAATCCTGGATTAAAATCATCCTTCAATGCCTTGGAAGCAACATTGTTCATCTGTGCGCTTCCTGCTGCACCGGTAGAGATGGATTTTAACATCACATCCACATCCAGACCTACGTTCTTGGCATATACCATGGCTTCGCAGGCACCGGCTAAAGCTCCGGCGATAGCGATCTGATTACACATCTTCGTGTGCTGGCCATTGCCTGCCTTGCCCTCGTAGTTGATATTCTTACCCATCGCCTCAAAAACTGGCATACAGGTATCGAAATCTTCTTTCTTACCGCCTGCCAGAATGGTCAGCGTACCAGCTTTCGCACCGCTGTCGCCTCCGGTCACCGGTGCATCGATGGCATGCAGTCCCAGTTTTTCTGCCTCATCAAAGATCTGAACTGCAAGCTTCGGGCTGGTCGTTGTCATATCGATCACGTAAGTTCCCGGATCTGCATTGGCTAAGATCCCGGCCGGTCCAAAGTACACCTCGATCACATCCTTCGGATATCCGACGATGGAGATCACTGCATCTCTTCCTTTGGCACATTCTGCCACAGAATCGCACCAGATAGCGCCCTCTCCAATGACATCCTCAACTTTAGACTTGGTTCTTGTATAGATAGAAACCTCAAATCCTGCTTTCATCAGGTTGCGAACCATAGATTTGCCCATGATCCCGACTCCTACAAATCCTATCTTCTTCATGTTATCTCCTCCGATATCCGGTCTTAAAATCCACCAGATTTTTCATGCTGTCTTTCTCGCCCGCCAGGAACTTCTCCAGATTGCCGCCTGCGATCCGCACGATCCGCTCAAAGGTCTCCTGCAGATGGTACTGTCCGGAAATATGAGGCGTGATATACATTCTCGGTGCATCCCACAGTGGAGAATCTTCCGGAAGCGGCTCCGGTTCTGTCACATCTACGCCGCAGCCACCAAGCCATCCGTCATGGAGTACCCGGTTTAATGCCTCCGGATCGATCGCGCTTCCGCGGCCGACATTTAACAGAAATGCCGTTTTCTTCATCAGACGAAGTCGCCGTTCATCCATGATGTGATAAGTCGCCGGGGAATTCGGTAATGACAGGGCAACAAAATCTGCTCTTGGAAGCAGCTCGTCCAGATGTTCAGTTGTAAATACCTCATCCAGATAATCCGGTTTCTCACCCTCGGTTCTTCGAAGACCGATCGTATAACTTCCCAGCGCCTTCATGCGCTTCGCATATTCACCGCCAATGTCCCCCAGGCCAACCACCAATGTCGTCGATCCATAGATGGAAGTTACAGCTCCTTCATCCTTCCACTGATGGTTTTTCTGGTTTACATAATATTCTGCCAGGTGTTTCTGCATCATAAGCATAACACCTAACATATGCTCTGAGATTGCCAGCCCATATGCGCCGGTCGCATTCGTGAGCAGAACCCCTTCCTTTAACACTCCTGGTTTACAGAAGGCATCTGAGCCTGCAGAATTTAACTGGAACCACTCCAGTTTCGGCGCCTTCGCAAGCTGTTCGGCACTGACATTACCGATGATGATCTGTGCATTCGCCAGTTCTTCCTCTGTCACCGCCTTCGGGGAAGTATAGGTAAACACACAGCCGGTACCTTTATTTTCCAAATATTCTTTGTGGCGTTCCTCAACCGGAATCACCACTAAAACCTGCTTACTCATAGAAAAACCTCCTGCACTTTCGATTGCTTCTGCGTTTTGTCACTTGCAGTCATTTTCTGTCATTTCCAATCAATTAATGGTTTTCAATGTCCATCAGCATGTCCACACGTCTCTGATGACGTCCGCCCTCGAAACTTGCGTTTAACCACTCATCTACGATCATTTTTGCCAGCTCAACACCAATCACTCTCGCACCAAATGCCAGAACGTTGGAATCGTTGTGCATACGGGACAGCTTTGCTGTGTATGGTTCGCTGCAGACACAGGCGCGAACACCCTTTACTTTATTCGCTGCCAGAGAGATGCCGACACCGGTTCCGCAGATGGCAATACCAAGATCTGCCTCTCCGTCTACCACTGCACGGCCTACCTTTTCACCATATACCGGATAATCACAGCTGTCTGTAGAGTTAGTCCCCAGATCCAGAACCTCATAGCCGTTCTCCTCCAGATGCGCTTTGATTGCTGCCTTCATCTCCAGTGCTGTGTGATCATTTCCAATTGCGATTTTCATAACATTTTTCCTCTTTATATATATAATATTTTACCTGCATTTTTTACGGTCAGCGCAACAAGTGCGCAGACCTACTGAACCATTTCCTATCTCTCATAAACCTTCCGGACATTGTCCAGCTTCGCTACCGCATTCTGCAGCATCAGATCTGCCGCCGTAAACGCCGCCATGGTCTCTACAACAACCACGGCTCTCGGCACGATGATCGGATCATGACGTCCTTTGATCACGGTTTCTACTTCCTCACCGGCCCGGTTCACGGTCTGCTGAGGTCTTGAGATGGACGGAGTCGGCTTAAAAGCCGCCCGCAGAACTACCGGGCTTCCATCACTCATACCTCCTAAGATTCCACCGGAATGATTGGTGCGCTTTCCGATGGTCCCATCTGCATTTCTGCAAAAATCGTCATTATTGACAGAACCAACGGCTTTCGCCGCTTCAAAGCCATCACCGATCTCCACGCCTTTTACTGCACCGACAGACATCTCAGCATGGGCCAGTCTGGCATCCAGCTTCTCAAAAACCGGCTCCCCGATTCCCGCCGGAAGCCCGGTGATAATACATTCCACCACGCCTCCCACGGAATCCTGATCTTCTAACATCTGCTCCAGATAGCTCTCTGCTTCTTTTGCAGCTTCCCGATCCGGCATACAGACCTTATTCTCCGATGCCGCCTCCAGATCAAACCGGTCCATGGAGATCTCCACCGGTCCGATGGATCTGGCATATGCTGTCACCGTCACTCCAAGGCTCTCCAGCAGCTTTGCCGCAATCGCTCCGGCTGCCACGCGCCCGATGGTCTCCCGGCCGGAGGATCGTCCGCCGCCCCGGTAATCGCGGAATCCGTACTTTTCATCGAACGTATAATCCGCATGTCCCGGGCGGTAAATATCCATGATGGAACTGTAATCATGGGATCTCTGGTCTGTATTCCTTACCAGAAGCGAGATCGGCGTTCCAGTAGTCTTTCCTTCAAACACACCTGACAGGATCTCCACCTGGTCACTCTCCTGACGCATGGTAGTAAATCTGCTCTGTCCCGGCTTTCTTCTATTTAAATAAGTCTGAATATCCTCCTCACAAAGCGCAAGCCCCGCAGGGCAGCCATCTACTACAACCCCAACTCCCTTTCCGTGCGACTCACCCCAGGTCGTCATCGTAAGCAGTGTCCCCCATGTCGATCCAGCCATAAATTATCCTCTTACCTTCACGATAGCACAGCAGTTCGGCTCATCCACCCTCACTGGATTCGCGCTGCCCACCAGAAGTCCTTTCTCGTAATCAATATGGAAGAATGTAATACTTCCCGTTTCATGGTTCAGGCTTGCGATATGCTGATCATCCGGGAAAATCGCGATGTCTTTCGGATACTCGCCACTGATCGGCAGACAACAGATCAGTTCCAGAAGTCCTGTCTCCTCATCACGTTTGTATATACTTACCGTATCATCACCTGCATTGGAGCAGAACAAATGCTTCTCATCGGAAGAGAACCGGATGGCGCAGGCTGCAGTCAGCTGGCTTAACCGTTTCTCGCCTGTGGTGGAAATTGTCTGGATCTTTTCTAACTTCGGAGCCCGCTTGCCGGTCTCGTATGTATACACATCAATTACATTTTTCACTTCATACATCAGATACATATATCTGCCGTCTTTGCTGAAAATGAAATGCCTTGGAGCGGATTCCAGGTCACATGGAAGTGTATCCACCAGCATCAGCGTATCATCATTCTCATTGATCCGGTAAACCTTCACCTGGTCAACACCAAGATCTGCCACCATCACAAACTTTTTGTCCGGTGTCATACGGACACAGCTGACATGCGGACGGAACATACGCTCAGCCACACTTCCCAGTCCCTTATGGTAAACACCAGCTGCGATACTGCCGACGGTTCCATCCGGGTTCAGATTCATAACCGTTGCTTTGCCATCATGGTATCCTGCCACGAACAGGTACTTTCCATCCGGGTCAACGGAAAGCTGACAGCCCCTCATTCCTTTAATATTGGCTGTATTTAACTTGGTAATACTTCCGTTCTCATGGATCCGGAAGGAAACCACACCCTCATCGGCAATGGAATATAAAACCTTACCATCCGGTGATGCCACTACATAAGAAGAGTTGTCCACCTCAACTTCACATCTCTCCTTAAAAACGCCCTTTTCCACATCCACATCATAGACCGTAATTCCCTTTGCGTTACCCGTATAAGAATAAGATCCCACATAAGCCATGTACATCTCTTTCATGTCACATTCCTCCTACCAAATTGAATGTCTAAATTGTACCATAGATTTAACAAAAAATCTATTGACACTCATATATTTTTCTGTATAATGGAGTTTGCGTCTGGTTTATTATTACTAAACTTTTTGATTATTTTTAGTGTCAGTTAGTATTTGTAAACTTTTCGATTACTATTGTGATGAGGATGTGACTGTAAAGATACTGGACAGTTACATAAATATCATATGAGCACGGAGGAGGCAACTGATGGATATTGGGCTGAAATTAAAAGAGCTGCGTATCTTAAAGGGGCTGACGCAGGAGGAGCTGGCAGATCGCGCGGAGCTGTCAAAGGGATTTATTTCCCAGATCGAGCGGAATCTCACCTCGCCTTCTATCGCCACCCTGATGGATATCCTGCAGTGCCTGGGCACGACCACGGCGGATTTCTTCACAGAAGCCCCGGATGAACAGATCGTGTTCGGAAAAGCCGACTATTTTGAAAAAATTGATACAGACTTAAAGAATGAGATCAAGTGGATCATTCCAAACGCCCAGAAAAATATGATGGAGCCCATCCTCCTGACTCTGGAGGCAGGCGGCGAAACCTACCCGGACAATCCCCATGAGGGGGAGGAGTTCGGATACGTTCTTCAGGGCAGTATCGCCATTCATTTAGGGAATAAGCTCTACCGGGCCAAGAAAGGTGAATCTTTCTATTTTACCCCGGACAAAAAACATTATCTTACAAGCAAAACCGGAGCCATCATCTTATGGGTCAGCTCACCGCCTAGTTTTTAAGGCCCGGCCATTACCATTATCAGGAGGAAACATCTCATGAGTCAGCCACTTATTGATCTGGTGAATATCTCAAAAAGCTTTGACGGCACTATGGTGCTGGATGATTTAAATCTCTCTGTTAAGGAGAATTCCTTCGTAACGCTGTTAGGCCCAAGCGGCTGCGGCAAGACTACAACGCTTCGTATTTTAGGCGGTTTTGAACACGCGGATTCCGGTAAGGTCATTTTCGATGGTCAGGATATTTCCAGCCTGCCGCCTAATAAGCGCCAGTTAAACACCGTTTTCCAGAAATATGCCCTGTTTACCCACATGACCATCGCGGAAAATATCGCCTTCGGTCTGAAAATTAAGAATAAACCAAAGTCCTATATTCAGGACAAGATCAAATATGCGTTAAAATTAGTGAACTTAGACGGCTTTGAGAACCGTGATGTCAACTCCTTAAGCGGCGGCCAGCAGCAGCGTATCGCCATTGCCCGCGCCATCGTCAATGAGCCGAGAGTCCTGCTTCTTGATGAGCCTTTAGGCGCTCTGGACTTAAAGCTGCGCCAGGACATGCAGTACGAGCTGATCCGCCTGAAAAATGAACTTGGCATCACTTTTATCTATGTCACCCATGATCAGGAGGAAGCGCTGACTATGTCCGACACCATTGTTGTCATGAACCAGGGTTACATCCAGCAGATGGGTTCCCCGGAGCAGATCTACAACGAGCCGGAAAATGCCTTCGTAGCGGATTTCATCGGTGAGAGCAACATTGTTCCAGGCATTATGCTCCATGATGAGCTGGTTGAGATCTTCGGTGCAAGATTTGCCTGTGTGGATAAGGGCTTTGGAAACAATACCCCTGTTGACGTAGTCATCCGTCCAGAAGATATCGAACTGGTCGCTCCGGAAGAAGGTACGTTAAAGGGTATCTGCACCCACCTGATCTTCAAGGGTGTTCACTACGAGATGGAGATCACCACGCCGGACGGTTTTGAATGGCTGGTTCACAGCACAAGTCTCTGCCCGGTTGGCAAAGAGGTCGGCATCCGGGTTGATCCGTTCAACATCCAGATCATGAATAAGCCGGCTTCTGAAGATGAGGAGGCAGTTGGAGTCAATGAGTAAAAAATTATTATCCGGTCCTTATCTGTTATGGATGATCGGTTTCACGGTCATTCCTCTGGCGCTGATCGTTTTCTATGGTCTTACTGACCGAAGCGGCGCATTTACTCTGGCCAACGTCCTTTCCATCGGAACCGCCGAGCACCGGAAGGCCCTGTTTTTATCCCTGGGTCTTTCCCTGATCAGCACTCTTGTGTGTCTGCTCCTGGCTTATCCACTGGCTATGATCTTACGAAAGAGAAATATCGGGAAAGGAAGCTTTGTGGTCTTTATTTTCATCCTTCCTATGTGGATGAACTTCCTGCTGCGTACCCTGGCATGGCAGACTCTGCTGGAGAAAAATGGTGTCATCAACGGCATTCTCTCCGCGCTGCATCTGCCAACCCAGTCTCTGATCAATACCTCCGGAGCCATTATCTTAGGTATGGTATACAACTTCCTGCCTTTTATGGTTCTTCCTATTTATAATGTGCTTTGCAAGATTGATGACAACACCATCAACGCAGCACAGGATCTGGGCGCAAACTTTTTCCAGACTCTGTTCTATATCTGGCTGCCGCTCAGTGTCCCTGGCATCATCAGCGGTGTCACCATGGTATTTGTCCCGGCGCTGACCACCTTCGTGATCTCTAACCTGTTAGGCGGAAGCAAGATCCTGCTGATCGGTAATGTCATCGAACAGGAGTTTACCAAAGGAAGCAACTGGCACCTAGGCTCCGGCCTTTCCCTGGTGCTGATGGTCTTCATTTTACTGAGCATGGCGCTGATCGCCAAATATGATAAGAACGGGGAGGGAACTACATTCTGATGAAAACATTAAAGCACCATGCAAAACGAATCGTAGAGAACTTCTATCTGGTTCTGATCCTGATCTTTTTATATGCGCCTATCGTGACCATGATGGTCCTGTCCTTCAACAGTTCCAAATCCAGGACCCAGTGGGGCGGCTTTACCCTTCAGTGGTATACCCAGATGTTTGACAGTGCCACCATCATGGATGCTCTGGTCAACACACTACTCATCGCCTTTGTATCGGCGCTGATCGCCACCATCATCGGCACTGCGGCATCCATCGCCATCAACAGCATGAAACCGCTGCCCCGGACGATCATCATGGGCATTACCAATATTCCTATGCTGAATGCAGATATCGTAACTGGTATTTCCTTAATGTTAGCGTTCATCGCTTTCGGCATTTCCCTTGGCTTTCAGACCATTCTGATCGCCCACATTACCTTTAATATCCCGTACGTGATCCTAAGCGTTATGCCAAAATTAAAGCAGACCAACAAGAGCACCTACGAGGCAGCCATGGATCTGGGCGCATCCCCGGTCTATGCCTTTTTCAAGGTGGTTTTCCCGGATATTCTCCCTGGAGTCCTGTCCGGTTTCCTGCTGGCATTTACCATGTCCCTGGATGATTTCATCATCACCCATTTCACCAAGGGAGCCGGCATCAACACCTTATCAACCTTGATCTATAGTGAAGTGCGCCGTGGAATCAAGCCTTCCATGTACGCCCTGTCCACTATTATTTTCCTGGCAGTTCTGGTGCTTCTCCTGATCACCAATTTCGCTCCAGGTCGCAAAAAAGAAGAGCATTAGAAGAGATTAACTGAATGAAAAAACGTGTATTTTTGTTTCCTGCAGCCGTTTTCCTTGGCACTGCGTGTCTCCTTTCCGGCTGTGGCAAAAAATCCGCCACCAGCAATGCAGGTGAGATTCTTTAGAGAACTGTGAAGTTTTTCAGTATCTTGGAGATGATGTGGATTCCATCTATAATAACCTCTGGAAAGAAGTAAAATCCAACTAAATTGCAACTGTCCATACCTTTGATCCACGTATTCCCACGGTCTGCGCACCGAATGCGCAAACTGTTAGAATAACTGTAACGATTCAGTACCTTCATAGTTACGAGCAAAAATCCATTCCAGATCAGCTTCGCTGATGGGATTTTTGCTTTCTGGCCTATGTGTTCTTACGGTCAGCGCAGCATGTGCGCAGACCTACTGAATAGTTACGAATAACTACACTTTTATTTACATTAGGGAGAATATTTACATGAAAAAATCTTACACTCGCATTTCCATGGCTGCTCTGGCAGTCCTTGCTGCTTCTGTATCTGTGACCGGCTGCGGCTCTTCCAAGTCCAGTGCCGACAAAGACAATGAACTCTACGTTTACAACTGGGGCGAGTACATTGATGAATCAGTCATTTCCCAGTTTGAGGAAGAAACCGGTATTAAGGTCATCTACGATATGTTCGAGACCAATGAGGAGATGTACCCGATCATCGAGGCTGGCGCTATTTCATACGATGCTGTCTGCCCTTCCGATTACATGATCCAGAAAATGGTTCAGAATGACCTTCTGGCAGAGTTAAACTTCGACAATATCCCAAACATCAAGGAGATCGACCCGTTATACCTGCAGATGGCCAGCACCGCTTTCGATCCGGAAAACAAATATGCCGTTCCTTACACCTGGGGTGACCTTGGTATCCTCTACAATGACAAACGTTTAGAGGAGCTTGGCATTGACCCGCCTACCAAATGGTCTGATCTGTGGGATGAGCGTTTATCCGGCGAGCTTCTGATGCAGGACAGCATCCGCAGCGCATTCACCATTGCCCTGACGAAAAACGGCTACTCCTTAAACACCACCAATCCGGATGAGATCACCATCGCCAAAAATGACCTGATTGCCCAGAAGCCTCTGGTCCAGGCTTACGTCATTGACCAGGTCCGTGATAAGATGATCGGCGGTGAAGCAGCAGTCGGCGTCATCTACTCCGGCGAGATGCTCTACATCCAGAACGAAGTAAAAGAACTGGGTCTTGATTACAATTTAAATTATGTTCTTCCAGAGGAAGGTACTTATATTTTCATCGACTGCTGGGTTGTTCCGAAAAACGCCAAGCACAAAGAAAATGCTGAAAAATGGATCAATTTCCTGTGCCGCCCGGATATTGCCAAGAAGAACTTCGAGTACATCACCTACTCCACTCCAAACAAAGGGGCTTTCGATCTGTTAGACGCAGATCTGCAGAATAACAAGGCGCTCTTCCCTGATATTGATGACCTGAAAAACGCAGAAGTGTTACAGTATCTGGGCGATGAAGTAGATGATCTGTATAATGAAGCATGGAAAGAAGTAAAGGCTGAATAATTGCAAAATAAAATCCCTCATGGTATCATATAGATATTATGAGGGATTTTTATTTTCCGAAAGGAGGTCTGTCTATGAAACCATTGAATATTCCCGTGGGAATTTCCGACTTTTCAGAAATCCGAAAAAATGGCTACTATTATGTTGATAAATCATTTTTGATCCGTGAACTGTTAAAAATTCCGGGAACACAGGTCACTCTGATCACAAGACCCCGGCGCTTCGGAAAAACCCTTGGAATGAGTATGCTGGCAAGCTTTTTCGATATCCGCAAAGACAGTAAGGAATCCTTTCAGGATTTAGAGATTTCTACCTGTACCGACCTTTGCCGCACCTGGCAGAACCAGTACCCAACGATTTTTATTTCATTCCGCCGTGTGGATGGACTGACCTTTTCAGAAGCCTCTTATATGCTGTCTACTGTGATCAGCGAGCTTTATCAGGAACACAGCTATCTTCTGGACAGCCCCGCTTTCAATGCATATGATAAGAATACATTTTCCAAAATCGCTTCTGGAATTACCAATCCACTGGAACTGAAAGACTCCCTGTTCTTTCTTACCCGTATGATGCAGAAGCATTACGGGAAACCTGTCATTCTGCTGATTGATGAGTATGATGTCCCCATTGCCAAGGCCAATACCCACGGATATTACCAGGAAATGTTGAATCTCATGAAAGGGATCATGCAGGCTTTGAAGGATAACCCGGCGCTGCGTCTGGCTGTCATCACAGGCTGTTTAAAAATCGCGAAAGAGAGCATTTTCACTGGAACCAATAATTTTGTTTCTGATACCATTGCAGACTCCCGTTTTAATGAATATTTTGGTTTTACCCAGAAAGAGGTCGATCAGATCTTAGAAGACGCGGAGATTACAGAACTGGCTCCCGTCATAAAGTCCTGGTATGATGGCTATCACTTTGGTAATTTTGATGTTTATTGCCCTTGGGATGTGATGAACTATCTCCGTGATCTGCAATACGATCCTCAGATCCAGCCACGCAGCTACTGGAAAAATACCAGTGATAATGCTATCATCCGTTCTTTCATCGATTACGCTGGCAGCGGCATCACCAAAAAACTGGAAACGCTTCTTTCCGGCGGCTATATTTTGCAGCATGTGGATGACAATCTAACCTATGATTATCTTCACTCTTCTGAGGACAACCTCTGGAGCATTTTATACTTAACCGGGTATCTGACCAGTGTGCGCAAAGAAGAGCTTTCATCACCGCTTCCAGAGGGAATCTCTGCTTTGACTATCCCCAATGCAGAAATCCGGGAAATCTTTGAAACGACCATCATCAAATGGTTTGAAGAAAATGCAAAAACCTGGAACCGTCTTCCACTATTCCAGGCTGTCTGGGGTGGAAACAGTGATTCCCTTACGCAGGAGATGAACCGCCTGCTGAGGAAAACCATCAGTTACCACGATTATAAGGAGGACTTCTACCATGCATTTCTTGCTGGCATTTTCACAGGGGCCGGTTACTCGGTAGAATCCAACAAAGAGCATGGGGAAGGCCGCAGCGATATCATCGTTTATGATCCTGTCAATGGCCAGGCAGCAGTTTTTGAAGCCAAGTACTCCAATGCGCTAGAATATATGGAATCTGACTGCAACCGGGCCATCGCCCAAATCGATGCCAGAATGTATGCCAAAGAACTGGAAGATGATTATGATCATGTATTCTGCTATGGGATTGCGTTTTATAAAAAACGGTGTCTAGTAAAAAAGAAAGAGGGCTGACAACTATCATATATCGCAGAAGGGTGAAAAGCCTAATTTACCGGCTTTTCACCCTTCTTTTTACTTTTCTTATCTTTTTAGATCGCAGGCATGGTAATTGTCACATAAGCAACATACATCACCGCTACCAGGACTGCAAACAGCCAGCCCATTTTTGTCAGGCTTTTTACATCGTATCCACCTGCTCCCATCACCATCGGAATCGCCGCAGTTGCGCTTGGAGTCATGAATGCAGTCAGGCAGGCACTGCAGATCAGGAGCAGGAGCCCTCTTGGATCTGCCCCGATTGCCTTACAGGTAAGCAAACAAATCGGTGCGAAAATATTCATAACTGCCTGGTTGTTCATGAACTGAGTCAGAATAAACGGAACAACGAAGAACACCACTGCCAGTAAAACATTACTTGGATTACTTCCCAGCAATTCAGAGATTTTTGCTCCTACAAGATCTGCTGTTCCAGTATTAACCAAAGCGGATGCCATTGCATTTGCGCCAATAAACATAAATCCAATATCAAATGGCATCGCATTGATTGCTTCTTTGGAGGTAAGTACACCAAACAGCAATAATAACACACATCCAGTTAACACGATCAGCCATGACGCGAGACCTAATTGAGAATTAAAAATAAGCGCAAGGATCGTTAAGATGAATACCAGGCTTCCAAGCCAGTCTTTTCCCGTGCTTAAGGCACTTCCTTCTGCCTTTTTTCCTTCCATTCCTACAATTGCTGTCGCCGGCTTCTCTAATGTATACTTTGGTGCAATGAAGAACGCCCATAAAATCACAAGAACGATTGCTGGCCATCTTCCTCTTGTAAACTCAAGAGCAGTAAAAGACTGGGTAAAACCATACGTCTCCATCAAACCGCTGAATACTGCAGCCTGGCTGATTGCAAAGCCAAACGGAAGGATTCCGCAGCAGGCTATACAGGCCATTCCTAGTGGAAAATGTACTTTAGATCTACTGACACCAAATTCATCACAAATGGAATCCATAATCGGGAATACAATCGCGAAACATACTGCCGGGCTAGTCAGAATACTGGTCAGAAGGATTGCAAGAATGATAACGCCGCGATAGGCAAATTTAAAGCAAGTCCTGTAACGCCCATCGGAACCTTGTTCATTGCCAAGGATACCATCATTAATACAAATAACGTTAAACAAATCACCATAGATGCTGTCATTTTTTTGATCCCCCTTTATCACCAGTCTCTTACCGAACCATCAAACGCCATATGTGCCGTATGGTTTGCCCTATCATTTGCCGGAAATTTCTCTGCTGCGTCATCTGCAAGTTCAATTCCGATTCCAGGTCTGTCCGGAACAATCAAGTAACCATTTTCCAGCTTAATGGTCTCTTTTACCATGGCATCTTCCGCTCCATTTAACATAAAGCTCGGAAGCTCCATAATTCCAAGGTTCGCAATGCAGGCACTAAGTTGTACGCATGCTGCCGTAGAAACCGGTCCCAGCGGATTGTGCGGAATCACCAGCACATTATTGGCTTCTGCCATCGCTGCTATCTTTCTGGATGCGTTGATTCCTCCTACCGCACACACATCTGGTCTTACATACCGGGCCGCCTGTCTCTGCATGAGGATCTCAAACTCATTAAAATATGTAAAACGTTCTCCTGTTGCAATCGGAATGTTCGTCTTTTCCGCCACATAAGCCATCGCGTCAACATTATCTGGAACAATCGGATCTTCCAATACCATCGGATGATATTTTTCAATCTCCTGGGCAAATGCCACTGCCTCCGGCGTACTCATGCACCGGTGAACTTCCACGATCAGATCAAAATTATCTCCAACGGCTTCTCTTACCTTTTTCACCTTATCCGCCGCGATCTTCACCTTGCTCTGGAACAATTCATCGGAACCATCGCCTCTTGTATTATTTACCGGGATAAATACTTTACTGGCAGTAAAACCTTTCTCCTTTAAAACCGCAAATTCTTTAGCCATCTCATCATCAGACATATCAAAATTGCTGAGTCCACTGCAGTAAGTCCGGATCCTGTCTCTGGTCTTTCCTCCAAGTAATTCATACACCGGAACCCCCAATGCCTTTCCTTTGATATCCCAAAGAGCAATTTCCAGCGCGCTGATGGCACTCATGATCACGCTTCCGCGGAAATACATGGCCCGGTACATATTTTGATAGTGATGTTCGATCTTAAATGGATCCTGTCCAATGATAAATTCAGAGAATTTCTGGATCGCCCCTTTTGTCGCCTGTAAAAACCCCCATTTTCCCGCTTCACCCAGGCCAGTGATTCCGGCATCTGTATGTACTTTTACAAACAGATAATGTTTCGCCTCAATGATTTCAACCGAAGTTACTTTCATACCGTTTCTCCTCTTCTTTTCTAAATGGTGACCTCAATATAGGTTATTTTTTTAGATAAATCTATCTCATTTTTCGAATGATCGTTCCAG
>SKDY01000043.1_pt1 | contig 98684 bp, 95 predicted proteins | sample 4826591 | NCBI WGS metagenome assembly SKDY01 (sample SAMN11008823, study PRJNA524170) | human gut metagenome | biome: Human fecal sample; material: Feces; isolation source: fecal sample from pouch patient p10, p22 | host: Homo sapiens | place: Israel: Tel-Aviv | collected 2016-06-15 | reverse complement strand
CAGGCGTTTACTTCAAACGCATCTTCACCGCGCAGAAGATGAGATAACCAAAAAAGCACAGAATATACGAGATAACAAAACTCCCCACGAGAAACCTTTCGACCACTAAAGGAATCACCAGAAGCATTAGCATATAGACAATGATGTTTTTTACCAATTGTTTCATCTCATTCGCCGCCGATCTTAAAACAAGCAATTGTGTACAAAAAAAGCCGGCAAGCGTATTCGCTCACCGACTTCCATCAGCTGGGATAGCTGGATTCGAACCAGCGATACACGGTACCAAAAACCGATGCCTTACCACTTGGCCATATCCCAATGATGCGATGGGGGCTATAGGATTCGAACCTATGAACCCGAAGGAATGGATTTACAGTCCACCGCGTTTGACCAGACTTCGCTAAACCCCCGCAACAACTTTTATATAATACCAAGTATTTCACACCTTGGCAACCCCTTTTTCAAAATTAGTTTTGAAACGACAAAAAAGGCAACATTTCCGAGTAAGAAATGTTGCCTAATCAATATGTTTATTATTAGTCGTGCTTACGTTCACGCATGAACACAGCTGCACCGATTGCACCGATGAAGACCGTAATCGCAGCCGTCACACCGACAGCCGCCATTCCCTTATCGTACGCGTTCAACACAACTTGTTGGAATGCGTGTGCAAATGGTGCTTGTGATAGACGATCACTAAACGCCACCGCGTGACCTGAGAATGGTCCAGCTTCAACCAATGCCTTGTGCAAACCAGTTGCAGCAGCTTCAGGCATCTTCACTGAATCCAAGTGCGCGTTCAAGTACTTTTCATAGTGGTTCGTTTGCGTCAAACCAAGCATGACGACACCGAATGACACACCGAATTGACGGAAGACATTCAACAAACCAGCTGCCATTCCCATTTCTTGTGGCGCAACACCTTCAAGACCAGCCGTATTCAACATAGGGTTAACGATGGCATTCGTAATACCCATCAAAATCATCGCAGGTACCAAGTCGATGAATTCAAGCTTCGTCGTCATGGCATTTGCCAACAACAAGAAACCAATTCCGCCAAGCAACAACGCACCTGACATCATCCACTTCTTTGAGTACTTGTTACCCAAAATACCCGTAACCGGTCCCAAAACCAGTGACCAGATTGAGATAACCAATTGGCGCAAACCAGTTTGGAAGGCCGTGTAGCCCATGTAGTTTTGCATCAAGCCCGTCAAGTAAGCGTTGATGGCATAAACACCAGCTCCCAACGTGAAGGCCACAATAACGGCACCCACAAAGTTAATGCTCTTGAACATCTTCAAGTTCATCATCGGTGTCTTAACCTTCAATTCAACCAAGACGAAGATAACAGCCAATACAAATCCGGCAATCAACCAGCCAGCGATACGCATATCAGTCCATGCCCAGTGGACATTAGTTTCCTTTTGGATCAAACCATAAACTGCTGAGAACAAAGCTGCTGCAGACAACAACATTCCCAAGAAGTCGATTGATTGACCCTTACCGTAACTTGGCGTCTCCTTGACGTTAATCCAAGTCATAATAACCGCCACAATTCCCACTGGGACGTTGATATAGAAGATTGAAGGCCAACCAAAGGCTTCAACTAGCCAACCACCAACAAGCGGTCCAGAAGCCGTTGAAAGCCCAATAACAGACCCTAGAATTCCCAAGGCCGTACCACGTTCGCGACCTTCAAAGTTCGATGCAACCAAGGCCATCGCCAATGACATCAAACCAGATCCTCCGATGGCTTGGACACCTCGACCGATATCCAACACCAACAATGATGACGCCATTCCGTTAATCGCTGACGCAATTACGAAAACAAACATGCTGGCAATGAAAATCTTCTTACGACCAAACATGTCACCCAGCTTTGAGACAATCAACAACATTACCGCGAACACAATCGTGTAAGCGTTCAAGACCCATTGCAAGTTATTAAATGTCGTCTTGAAATCAATCGCCATCGTTGGCAACGCCACGTTCACAACCGTCACGTCCAAAAGGGCCATGAAGACACCCAAAGACATGGCTGCCAGCGCGAGCCACTTCTTGTATGACTTTTCTTCTGTCATTTTATTCACCGTTCCTATTTTTTCGACAAGAACTGATTATAGACTCATTTACTTACTTTTCCAACAAGAAAAGACGCCTAACTCATAATGAGTTAGGCGTCTTCTAATTAACTATTTAACACCCGCCATCAGCTTCTTGATACGTGGTACTAAGAATACCAAAACGATACCAAGAACAACTGAAGCGATTCCGAACCAAGCAAAGTAAGCAACTTCGTTCTTAGGGTTGTACAACGTTACCAATTGGGCGTTCAATGCTGAACCAGCTGATGAAGCCAAGAACCACATTGACATCATTTGTGACATAAATGCCTTAGGTGCCAACTTAGTCGTAACTGACAATCCAACTGGAGAAATCAACATTTCACCGATGATAACCAAGGCCCATGAGCCAACCAACCAAAGTGGTGAAACCTTACCGGCCGTTCCAAACAACGTTCCAGGCAAAGCCATCAACAAGAATGATGCTCCGGCGAACATCAAACCGATTGCGAACTTCATTGGTGATGAAGGTTGGTTCTTTGTCCACTTAACCCACAACCAAGCAAAGAATGGCGTGTAAAGCATGATGAACAATGGGTTCAATGATTGGAACCATGAAGCTGGGAACCATGACGTATCAACACGTTCTGCGGCGAACGTTGCCAAAACGATTGATCCTTGCTCTTCAATAGCCCAGAACAATACAGCAGCCAAGAACAATGGAATGTATGAGATAACGCGTGAACGCTCTTCCTTGTTAACCTTAGCTGACGTAATCATCAACGTGAAGTATCCGATTGGCAACAAGATTGCGACAATCGTCAACAAGTTAACGAAGTTTTGCAATTGCGTCCAGCCCATCAAGACCATCAACACGATAACCAAGGCAAAGGCGACAACACCCAAAACAATCTTCGTTACCAAAGGCTTAACTTCCTCTGGTTGCAATGGATCTGGTGCGTACAATGAATCCTTTGACAAGTGCTTACCGCCAAAGTGGAATTGAATCAAACCGAAGAACATTCCGATGGCAGCCAATGAGAATGCTAAGTGGAAGCCAGCTTGCTCTTGCGTCCAACCAACCAACAATGGGGCAATAAATGAACCCAAGTTGATACCGAAGACGAAGATTGAGAATCCAGCGTCTCGCGCTGAATCGCCGTCCTTATAAAGTGATCCAACCAATGATGAAACGTTTGGCTTCAACAAACCAGTTCCCATCACGATCAAGACCATTGAGGCGAACATCGCTGGTGCACCGAATGGCAACGCCAACGCAATGTGTCCGAACATGATCAACACACCACCCCAGAAGACAGTGCGACGTTGACCCATCAAACGGTCAGCGATAAATCCACCAACAACACCTGACAAGTAAACCATTGAGGCGTAGATGGCCATGATTGATGCGGCAGTTGCCTTGGTAACATTAAGGTCGCCAGTGGCAATCAAGTGCCACATGTAGTAAAGCAAAATGGCCTTCATACCATAGTAACTGAAACGCTCCCACATTTCGGTCATAAACAAAGTTTGTAGACCGCGTGGTTGTCCCAGGAATTTCTTTTCTGATTCCATTGAGAAAAGCTCCTTACAAATTATATATTTGGTTTTTAGAGTACTAAAAATAACTTATTCATTAGAAAATACTTATTAAGTTTACCGGAATTTCTTCATTATCACAAGATGTTCAAAGAATTACAATTTACTTTTTCCAACAATAAACGTTGCAAATTTGGTACAATTACTGTCATAACGGCGTCAGAAAGGCATTATCATGGTCAAGATAGCAGTCACAAGTGATAATCACTTCGACATCAATAAGCAAGATTATCAAGAAATTCTTGCACAACAATCACAATATATTAACGAAATAAACCCAGATTTCTACTTAATTACCGGTGACTTATTCAACGATTTTAAGAAATCAATGACATATGTGAGCGATTTACAACAAAACGTTGGATCAACCAACGTTTTATTCATCGCTGGCAACCACGACATGGGCCGTGGCACATCATTTGAAGAGCTTGAATCACCGGTCAACGAACATTATCTACATAATAAGTACATCGACATTCCCGGCACGAATTGGCGCATTATTGGTCACAACGGTTGGTACGATTATTTGTTTGCTGAAGGTATCGACCCTGAGGAAGTGGCAACATTCCGTCGTGGCTTCTACTATGACCGCATTATCGAACAACCAATGTCCGACCCAGAACGCATGGATTTGGGGTTGCAACAAATGAAGATCCTGTTAGATGATGCGAAAGCGGCCAATAAACAAGTCATCTTCATGACGCACTTCGCCCCAATCGGTGACGAATTAATTTATCCAGAAGGCGATCGTCGTTGGCGCATGGTTAACGGCGTGCTTGGTTCACCACGAACTGGTGAATTATTGGAATCGTATGATAATGTGAAGCACGTTTTCTACGGACACATCCATGTGACCGTTCCTCCTCGTGAGCGAAACGGTGTGACATACTATAACACCAGTGTTGGTTACAACCGTCGTCGCCTGCAAGAATGGACGGCGGACAACTACTTGGACTCATGGAAAAACAAAGTTCAACAAATAGTGTTGACATCTATATAAATGTTCTGTATAGTATATATTCGTTGAGGCGGTGATAAATCGCTAAGGCGTTTATATGATGGGGGTTTAGCGAAGTCTGGTCAAACGCGGTGGACTGTAAATCCATTCCTTCGGGTTCATAGGTTCGAATCCTATAGCCCCCATTTATTATTGGGATATGGCCAAGTGGTAAGGCATCGGTTTTTGGTACCGTGTATCGCTGGTTCGAATCCAGCTATCCCAGCTAAACGAAGTCGATGAGCGATTACGCTTGTCGGCTTTTTTGTTGTCTACAGAATCTAACGAATGATTCAAAATTCATATTAGTCCTGTTTTCAATACTCCGGTACAATAGTAGGCGTTCTGTAATAAGGAGGCCTCATGAAAATCAAATGGACCATCATTACCCTACTGTCACTGACCGCAATTGCAGCCGCCAGTTACTGGGGTGTCGATGTATTCAACGACAACAAAACTTACCAACGCAATATGCAATCCGCTCGTGAAGCGGTCGCTGCCCATGAATGGTCTGACGCGGCCGTCTACTACAAAGCTGCTCGCAAAGTACATGTTTCAATTGAAAACCGCACCGCGCTGGAGCAACTCAATTATCTTGAGCGCGCTGATAAAGAAATTCAGGCCGACAACTGGCCATCTGCCCTCAACCTATACAGTCGCGTTTTAGAAACCAATGATGGCGTTGATTTGCTAAACAAAGCTGCTAAGAGTGGCGAAACATACGTTAATGCCCTTAAGACGGCCGACGAGAAGTCTGATAAAGTTTCTACCTTAAAAAAGGCACTTGCTAAAAAGACATCGGAACTGGCTCAAGTACAATCAGTCGCCAGTGATTCTGTCAAAGCTGCCCAAGATTCAGCCAATAACGCGATCTCCGCTGCTAACAGTAATGTTGCTAAGATGGCCGACAGTCAATCCGAAAAGTCCGACACTAAGACATCAACCGTTGATGATAAAAACAAAAAAGATGATAAGCATGAAAGCTCAAAAAACTCCGAAGGATAACCTTCGGAGTTTTTTGTTTTTAAAATGATGCTTTCATTTTAGCTGCTGTGGCAACTGAGTAAATCGCAATAAAGACGCCGATCATGAGCATAACTGCTGCTCCGACACTACCGACGAAGTGTGATGCTGACACCATCACCCCGGCCATAATGTTTCCCAATGGACGCGTCGCCGCAAAAGCACCTGAATAGGCACCCAACTTTTCTGGATTCATCATATCCGCACGCAACGTCTGACTTGATGGCACATTAATCATCTCACCAACCGTGAAAACAACCGCTGCGAATGCCAACGGCCAGAAATCACGCAACAAGAACGCCATTGCAAAACCAAGCCCTTGCATAAACGTTCCAATCGCATAGCCTCGAATCAGTGGCCAACGGTTTGTCATGTGGTTAAATGCCGACATCGTCAACACAATCACAACTGTATTAATCACCAACATGAATGACAGCATACGCTGTCCATAAAAATGCACGCCGAATAGTGTGTAGTCACGGAATGATTCAGCCAAGTGCGCTGCCAAGTAGAAATCAGGTTGTGAGTAAATCACGACGGCAAAAATCGTTCCAAACATGAACAACAAGTAACGCTTGTCAGTCAGCACATGCGCATATGACTTAACGGCGCTCCAAACAGATGAATTCGCCTTAACGTTAGCCATATCAAGCGTTTCCGCCATCCCCCAATTAATAATCGAAGCATTGATAATACCGACAATCATTGAGCCCATCAACAACTCAAACAAGTAATCTCGGAAGAACCAACCACCAATGGCCGCACCAATCATCACACCGATATTGATAATCCAATAAATCAACGCGAAGACGAATTTACGATTCTTCATCGTTGATGAGTCAATCATCATCGCCTGTTCAGCAGGGTCAGCAAACGACGCCCCGACTGACGCCGTCAAAAACCCAACGAACGTGACATACGGATTGGTGTACCACGGTGAATTCATCAGCATCGCCAATGCGTATCCACCGATAATCATCGCCGATCCAATTAGCATCGTTTTCTTACGACCTAGTACATCGGCCAAGTGACCACCGTACAAGCCTGCAATAAAACCAGCAACCGATACCGCAATCAATAAGAATCCCGTGATAAACGCGCCAAAATATTCCACATAATACACGGTCACGTTCGGCCCAATTGAACTTCCCAAAAGCACAGTTAGGAAAACCGTTAATGATCGCAACTTAAGATTACGATCCAACGCCATGAAGTCTTGCATCTCGTTGACCCCCTTTACTATCTAAACTAATCTCACTAGCATAACACAAAGAAACCGCTGTTTATACCCAAAACAGCGGTTTTATTAGATTTCAATTAGATTGTATTACTTCACATATTCATGCGATACCAATTGGTTATCAATTAGATTGGTTGGAATCGTCATTTCAACTGGGCCAACATACATTGGCGCGATATCACCACGTTGGAAAACCAATACCAGCTGATTGTGTTCGTTAATATAGAACGTTTGCGTCTTCGAAATGGCTTCAACCGGCGTATTGTACTTATCTGACGCCTTAATTTGCTTGTTCACATAGTCGCGCAACACCGTTTGGTAATCAGCCGACTTGAACAACATAGGCAACGTTAGCACCAACCCGCGTTGCTTATCAATCGTCGTGTAACTCAACTTGGTTGCTGTATCGGCCATCGACATGTCTTGGCGTCGCTCGAGTACTAACAACTGGTCGTTATTCACCTTCTCTTGATAAGTCTGCGTCAGTGACTTGGGTGTATCGTCCGTCTTATTCATGAAGGCATCATACAATGCGCGACCTTCACTAGCATACGAAGCATTTAGCTTGTCTTCCAAATCCGTATTCGCCAAATGACTCAATAGTGGCACCTTAATATCAGCGTATGACGTCTTATCAACATGCTTATACTCACGGAACAGCACCACCTTCACCGCATCGCGGACAACTGGCATACGTTCAGCAGCGCTCGCAAATGAATATGAGGTGTTCACCGCCAACGTAAACGCCGCCGCCACAGCCCCAACACCAATCAGTGACGTTTGCCACCAATTCAAGCGCTTGCGCTTAGGTGCCGTCTTCACAACGGCTTGATCGATTACGGCTGACAACTTATCCATTGGTACATCTTGGGCATTATAGGCCGTCTTTACATCTTCTAGTGTCATCTTACATTCCCCCGTTCAAGGCTGCTTCTAACTTTTTCAAGCTACGATAATAGGTCGTTTTAACCGTGTTTTCTGATAATTCAAGCGTTAATGCAATGTCAGCAAACGTTTGATCCTCAAAGAAATGTAGCCGAATAATCGCTTGTTCTTTAGCACCCAAATCCGCAACAGCATCATTAAGCGCCAATCGCATTTCAGGCGCAAGCGTTGTTAACGCTGGCATAAATTCAAGTGATTCATCGCCAATTTCGTTGCGACGTGCTTGCTTGCGTTGCACATCAATCGCGGTGTTAATCAAAATGCGGAATAGCCACGTTTTCAAATAGCGCGGCTCCTGCACCTGACCCACCTGACGCAACGCTTTTTCAGCAGTCGCCTGTACAATATCTAACGCTTCAGCCTCTGTGTGCACATAACTCAGCGCTACACGGTACAACGCGACTTTATTCTCATGTAGCGTTGCAATTAATTCTTCACGCATGTCGCGTCCTCCTATCTGCTTACACTCATTAGACGCACGAACTGGGGAAATAGTTTCAAAAATAAAAAAACACGCCGTTAAGCGTGTTTCATTTTACTACTTAGTTGTTGGAACTTCCTTGATTGGGTTGCGCTTACGCATCAACTCAAGCAACTTTTCGGCTTCCATCTTGTGGAAGACAACATTGGCTGCATCGCGCATGAGTTGCAAATCCAAGTGATCGGGGTCGAATTCAACTGGCACAGGGCCTTGCAAACGAGCTGCCAACGCATCCACAAAGGCATTGTAGGCCTTCTTTGGATAATCGCCAACCGTGACTTGATCTATAGCCGCACGGATTTCATCAAGTGAAAAGACAGGCTTCATCAAAGAAATAATCAAGATATCGGCAATTTGCATCGCTTGGTACTTCTTCTTGATTGGTGACATGATGACCTTTTGCTTAACGTAGTTGTTAATCATCGTTGACGTCACCATTGGCATGTTAAGTGGCGCCAAAACGTTATTCACATACTCAACGACTTGATCCATGTAAAGATCAAATGCTGGCAAATCCTCCCAGTGTGGGAATTCAACATCCTTTAGGCCTTCACGCCATGTCATATATTCGTTCATGTTAGCTCATTGTCCTTCCGTGGTATACTATTAGATGAATTAATTTTACCACATCTAGAGTGAGGAACTAAATATAATGTTTGAATCTACTAAGTCACGCGTTGTTACTGAAGAACTTGCCAAGCGTATGCCTGAGGAAGCGCAAACTGCAGTCTGGGGTATCTTTGATACGATGATGACCTACAAGGCCATCGTTGCACCAGTTGTTGAGATTTGGTTTGCGGATGACTACACGGATGAAGCGGTTGGTGTCTTGTTCCGTCAACACGACGGTGATTTCCAACAAGAAATGGAAATGCCATATTCTGGTGACCACTCATGGTTGGGTAAGGGATTGATTGTTGAGATCCGAGATGAAGATAACGTTGTAATGGACGTCTCAGAACGTTTGTTGCAATACGAAGCTGCCGTTGCTGAAGAAGAAGCAAACGCGGACGCGGAGTAAACTAAAAATGACCTGATGCCAAACGGCGTCAGGTCATTTTTTTACTTAATCAAACAAATTTGAAATAACGCGCTTGGCGTCACGGTACCATTGAACAAGAGTTGACGCTTGTTCGACGTCCTCGTTCATAATCAAATTAACCTTCGGAAAACCGTCAACAAAATCATTTGCTGCCCGAACTTCCGCCTTTGAACCACCATCAACAAACAGGTTTTCATTGTGATCAACAACGTGACCCTTTGAAATCGGTGCAATCATATCGTGGTTTGAACGAATCGTCATATTCACCTTGGCTTTATCCCAAGCCTTGGGTGCAAAGAGCGTCACTGTCTTGTTCGTTACCAGCGGATAACGACGGTGACCATCTTTTGCCTCTTCAACCGGCACACGCTGCATTTGCGTGCCCTTCTTAAGGGTAACAACCTGCGTAGCTGCCTTCACTTGGTCCAGCATCGCGGCCGTTTGTGTAAATGTGTGATCACTTCCAAGCACAACGGTAATCACATCGCGATTGGCCAACTTCGTTAAACCAATAAAGGTGCTGTGAACTGATAGCGCGTATCCCGTCTTCAAGCCTTTGAAGTCGTAACCGTGGCCATCCGTCAATAACGAATTTGAATTCTTTATCGTTTCAGTCCCAGTCGCCCCACTAGGCACAACTGCTGACGTCATACTCGTAATTTCAGTGATATTTGGATAATCTTCAACCAAGTGGCGGCCGACAATCGCTAATTCACGCGCCGACAATTCGTTTTCCACGTCATCACCAAGATTTGGGTTCTTCAATGCTCCCATATCACCGTTAGTTAGACCAGCGCCACTGACAATCGTCGTATCGTCGATGCCCCAACTCGTCAACAAGTCTTGAATTTCCTGATTGACCCCCGTCGGCGTACCCGAAACCGCGTAACCAAGGGCTAATGCCGCGGCATTAGCCGACTTAATCAGCGCCATTTCCGTCAATTCACGCACCGTATACGTACGCTCTGTACTCAACGGCACGTTGGCCAACCCAGGTTCAGTACTAATCGCCACAATTGACGCAGGCACTGAAACAGGCGTGTCCATTGTCAACTTACCTGCTTCAATCGCCCGTTCTACCAAGTAAACCGTCAACAATTTAGATATTGATGCAATTGGAATGCGCTTGTTGCCGTTTTTATCCGCGAGAACTTGGCCGGTTTGCACATCCACAACAGCCGCTGCCTGAGCATCAACTGTTGGCGTTACGATCGCGGCATAACTTGGTGTTGCAACACCAAATGCCAACACCACCGTCATTAACAAACCTGTTAACCATTTTCTCATCTTCACATTACGCTCCTTCGTCATCAAGTCCCTCTGGTTGTAATGGTAGTCGAATAATAAAACTTGTCAAATCATCATTCGATTCAACTCGTACTGTACCACCGTGCGCTTCAATCACACCATTTACGATTGCAAGCCCCAGACCAGTGCCACCAGTCTTTGTGTTACGTGAGCTTTCAACGCGGTAAAAGCGATCAAACAAGCGCTTGATTGATTCTTCTGGAATCTTTTCACCATTATTCGTCACACGAATCTCAGCAATATTTTCAGATGGGAAAGTTTTTGCTGACAAACGGACAAACGTTGCCCCATCCCCATACTTCAATGCATTACTAATCAAATTCATGAAGACACGCGCCAAACGATCCGGATCTCCAACCATTTCAATGCTGTTAGGATTCGTCACGGCTGACACAACCACGTGTTTATTCTTGGCTTCCAACTCATAGTTTACCGCCAATTGTTGCAACATGGCCGCCAAATCAAGCGGTGCCCAGCGCAACTTGAAATCAACTTGGCGAACTTGCGTGTAATCAAACAAATCTTCAACCAGTGACTTCATTTGTCCTGCCTTATCAAAGGCCGTCGTTGCATATTTCGTCATGTCAGCACGTGATAAATTGCCTTGTTCGTCATTCACAATCAATCCCAAATAACCCAAGATTGACGTCAACGGCGTACGCAAATCGTGCGACACATTGGTTATCATTTCATCCTTAGAACGCTCAATTTCACGTTCCTCGGCCATTGCTTTTTGTGCGGCATCAAACACGCCATTCACATTAGTGGCGAGCGGACGCAAACGACGACTCATTCGCGTTTCCGACAAACCAGTAGCGTTGGCATCACGCACACGTGGCGCCAACTCACTCACGCTATCAATCAGGTGCGTTAAAACAATCTGTTCATAAAAGAAATGAACCACCACACCCCAGAGTGCAATCACCACAATAGCGACCACAACTGCCAACGCCGTATCTTGGCGCCAGATAGCCTGAATTTCAAGCAACCAGTTTGCTGTATGCCAGTTTGAACGCATCGCCAATAGGATGCCAATCCCAGTAAACACAAAAAGCAGGGCCGAAACGACTGCCTTGACTACTAACAACAGCCAATCCAGTACACTAAGTTTCATCCCTACTTCCTCTTTCTATACGCGGTGCTTATAGCACTTCAATCTTATAACCAACACCCCAAACGGTTTGAACAACTTGGTTACCACCAGTTGCAGCTTCCAACTTATCGCGCAAGTGTGAAACGTGCACCATAACTGTCTTAGCAGACACAACTGATTCTTGTTGCCAAACGCGTTCGAAGATATCGTCAGCACTAAACACACGGTTTGGGTGTGAAGCCAACAAATACAAAATTCCGAACTCCAACGCCGTCAAATTAACTTCAACACCGTCAGCCGTCTTAACTTCGTGGCTGTCCTTGTTAATCGTCAAAGGACCGATATCAAGTACTTCTGGCGTGGCTTGCGCCATACCGTTTTGGGCACGACGTAGCAAAGCACGCACACGTGCCATCACTTCCAACGGGTTAAATGGCTTCGTCACGTAGTCGTCAGCACCCGTAATCAACCCTTGAATCTTGTCCATTGCACCAGACTTGGCTGACAACAACAAAATTGGTACAGGATTGTCCTTACGAACTTCCTTCAACACTTCCGTACCGTTCATTTCAGGCATCATGATGTCCAAAATCACCAAACCGATGTCTGGGTTTGTACGGATCTTCGTCATTGCTTCCTTACCATCGCTGGCAATAACTGGCTCGTAACCTTCGTTCTTCACGTAGATTTCAAGCAATTCAGCAATTTCGTGATCATCATCAACAATCAAAATTTTCATCGATTCATCCTCACTAATTCTAGTTGCTTACTTGGTTTGTGGACGACGTGTGCTACCACCGAGGAATCCACCTTGGATACCCGTCTTAACACGCCAGAAGCGGAACCCGATAAAGGCGATTACGGCGAATACTAGGTACAACCAACCTGGCAACAATGGGTTGATAACAGCTGGCAAGTAGCTGAAGCCCAAGTATGCCAAGAACCACAATACAAAGGCACCGACTGAAATCAAAATCTTCAATAGTACTGGTGTCTTTGAACCGTCCTTCTTTGGTGCCAACGTCATTGTAACAACGGCGAAGAAGAATCCACCCAACAATGATGTCAAAACCAATGAGGTAATTCCAGCTGCACCGGCACTACCAGTTTGTGATGCCTTGCTAAATAGCAACGTCAATCCAAACATAAAGCTGAACATCATGAAGAAGGCAATCGCGTTATCAACCAACAATGGCCAGAAGCCGTATGTTGCGTAGCCAGGTGCTGGCGTTGCTTCAGTTGCGTTTGCCTTGCGCCCCAACGCTTCAGCAGGTGTGTTAAACAATTGACGCGCTGTCGTACCAGTCTTTTGACCGTCCAACAACTTTGCGCCAACTTCAGCAATCAAGGTTGCCTTGCTTTCGTCGCCTTCAACAAGTTGTACCATTTGCCAAATAAAATCTTGATTACGCTTCGTCAAACCAGACGTGGCCAAGTCGGCACGTGATGGTAGCGTAGGCGTTACCGTTTGTTCTTGTGATTCTGTCATGAGTTCCCCCGATTAAACGTTGAACAAGAATTCGATGATATCACCGTCTTGGACAACATACTCCTTACCTTCTGAACGACGACGTCCAGCTTCCTTAACTGCCTTCATTGAACCGTATTCGTCCAAATCAGCAAAAGCAACCGTTTCGGCACGGATAAATCCACGCTCAAAGTCTGAGTGGATAACACCGGCAACTTGTGGTGCCTTCATACCTGCACGGAACGTCCAAGCACGCGTTTCCTTACCACCAGCGGTAAAGAACGTACGCAAGTCCAACAAGTGGTAGGCTGAACGAATCAAACGGTTCAAACCTGGTTCCGTAATACCTTGCAATTCCATCAATTCAGCCTTGTCTTCGTCATCCATACCGGCCAATTCTTCTTCGGCACGGGCTGAAATTCCGATAACATCAGCGTTTTCGGCTGCAGCGTATTCCTTGATTTGTTGGAAGTACTTTGATGCTTCTGGATCTGCCATGTCATCTTCAGCAACGTTAGCCACGTACAAAACTGGCTTTGACGTCAACAAGAAGAAGCCACGCACAATCTTTTGTTCATCTTCGTTCCAATCAATTGAACGAGCAGGCTTTCCTTCTTCCAAAACTGGCTTCAACTTAGCAAGCACTTCAAATTCTGCAGCAGCATCCTTGTCCTTAGCTTGCTTAGCCTTCTTTTCCGTTGTTGCGTAACGCTTTTCAACGGCTTCCAAGTCGGCCAAAACCAACTCCAAGTTGATTGTGTTGATGTCATCAATTGGGTCAACCTTACCGTTAACGTGAGTGATGTCATCATCGTCAAAGGCACGAACCACGTGCACGATGGCGTTTACTTGACGGATGTTTTCAAGGAACTTGTTTCCCAATCCTTCACCCTTTGAGGCACCCTTAACGATACCGGCAATGTCAGTAAATTCGAAGGTCGTTGGCACGATCTTGTCAGCTGGCACCAATTCTTGAATACGGGCCAAACGATCATCTGGCACTTCAACCATTCCCACGTTTGGTTCGATCGTGGCAAATGGGTAGTTAGCCATTTCGGCACCCGCCTTAGTAATTGCGTTAAACAAAGTTGACTTACCAACGTTTGGCAAACCAACGATTCCTGCTGTAAGAGCCATTTTTAAATACCTATCTCTCTATTAATCTTGTTCTGACGCTGAACGCAAAATGCGCTTCAAACGCTTATCGAAATCATGACGCGTCATCATTACTTGGTGACCACAACCTTGGCACGTCAACTTAATGTCGGCGCCAATACGGTTGATTTCCCATTCATTCGCACCACACGCATGTGGCTTCTTCATCTCAACTACATCATGCAAGTTGTACATAACCAACCTCCAGATTATTCCTCGTCAAATGAAATGCCCAATACATCAAAGATGCGGTTCAAATCATCATCAGACAAGTATGCAATTTCAATTTTACCAGCACCCTTACGATTACGGGTGACGTTGACCTTCGTCCCAAACTTATCTTCCAAAGCAGCCGTCGTTGCCTTCAAATAAGCTGATGGTTCGTCGTTACCCTTACCAGTAGTGTCAGCTTGTTCGTTCAACTTGTTAACCAATTGTTCAAGTTGACGAACCGTCATGCTTTCCGCAATTGCACGCTTGGCAACTGGCACAATGCGACGCTTGTTGCGCAATCCGAGCAACGTACGCGCTTGTCCCATTGATAGTTGACCAGCTTGCAACATATCCTTCACTTCGTCAGGCAAGTTAAGCAAACGAAGGAAGTTAGCCACGGCTGAGCGAGCCTTACCAAGGCGCTTGGCCACTTGTTCTTGCGTCAACTTCAACGCATCCATCATGTCGCGATAAGCTTGCGCCTCTTCAAGAGGCGTCAAGTCTTCGCGTTGCAAGTTTTCCAAAATAGCGGCTTGCATCATTTGTTCGTCGTCTAACTTACGAACAATCGCCGGTACGTCCTTCTTGCCCGCCAATTGTGAGGCACGCCAACGACGCTCACCGGCCAACAACTCGTATTGCGTGTTGTCCTTAGGGTTGTGACGCACAATCACTGGTTGCAACACGCCGTTTTCCTTGATTGATGCTGCCAAATCTTGCAAAGCATCTTGATCAAAGACATGACGTGGTTGGAATGGGTTCGCCACAATCTTGTCGATTGCAATATCACGAACCGTATCAGTCGTTGCAATTTCTGTATCAAGACCTTGTTCAGCAAACAAAGCGCCTAGACCGCCACCGTTGCCACCAAGGCCACCCAAACCTGACTTCTTAGTGTTCGCCATGAGCTGCCAAGACCTCCTTTGCCAAGTCCATATAAACTTCGGCTCCCTTTGACTTTGAATCATAGTCAATGATTGCCAATCCACGTGATGGCGCTTCTGACAAACGCACGTTACGTGGAATAACCGTGTCGTACACATCGCTACCGAAGTACTCACGCACATTTTGAATAACATCTGATGACAAGTTGGTACGAGGATCAACCATCGTCATCAACACACCCTCAACTTCCAAGTCTGGGTTGAAGTGTTGCTTAACCAACTTCATGTTGTTCATCAACTGTCCCAAACCTTCAAGGGCGTAGTATTCAGCTTGCACTGGAATCAAAATTGAGTCCGCTGCTGAGAACGTGTTGATTGTCACCAATCCAAGTGAAGGTGGATTGTCGATTAGGATGTAGTCGTACTTTTCACGAACACCTTCCAAGGCATTCTTCAAGCGCAACTCACGCGCCATCGCTGGTGCCAATTCAAGTTCAGCACCGGCCAAGCGAATCGTGGCTGGCACAATGTCCATGCCCTCGTGTGACGTTGGCATAATCACGTCGGCCAATGGCACATCGTGAACCAATACGTCGTACACATCGCGTTCAATGCTTGACTTTTGCACGCCTGAACCTGATGTGGCGTTTCCTTGTGCATCAGTGTCGATCAACAACACTTTCTTACCTAGGGATGCTAGGGATGCGCCCAAGTTAACCGTCGTGGTCGTTTTACCGACACCACCCTTTTGGTTAGCTAATGCAATAATGTGTCCCATTGTTTTCCCCTTTCTACAACGGCTTGCGCACTGGATCACCAGGCTTGCGCGGATACTTTTTTGGTGTGTTCTTTACTTTCTTAATCACGATAACCGAACGTGGATCACCATTTGGTAGACTCACGTCGATTTGGTCGCCAATCTCAGCCCCCAAAGTTGTGATGGCCTTCTTAGCTTCTGCCAATTCTTCATCAGCAGCGCTTCCCTTCATAGCCAACAACACGCCACCAACCTTAACGAATGGCAACGTCAACTCCCCCAAGACATTCAAACGAGCCAAAGCACGGGCAGTCGCAACATCATATTGCTCACGAGCTGGCGCCGTCTTGTTACCGAATTCTTCGGCACGAGCATGTTCAACTGTTACGCCTTCCAAGCCCAATTCCTTTACCAAATCACGCAAGAAGTTGATGCGCTTGTTCAAGGCATCAATAATCGTGATTTGCAATTGCGGAAATGCAATCTTCAATGGCAATGATGGGAACCCAGCCCCAGCGCCAACGTCAATCATGTGCAACTCTTCTGTCTGTAATTCTGGATATGCCCAGGCCAACGTCAAAGAGTCGTAGAAGTGCTTCAAGTACACTTCATCACGTTCAGTAATTGCCGTTAGGTTCATGTGTTCATTCACCGCAACTAAACGCTCGTAGTATTGCTGATATTGCGCTAGTTGTTGTGCATTCAATTCAACATTATGCTCGCGTAATGCCGCCGCAAATTCTTCAGGATTCATCACCATTCTCCAAACTGATTCCAATAATAAAAGAATACCGCAAAATGCCCGTCTAATCAATAGTTCCAAGGAGTTCAAGAAAACAAAACAAGGTGTTATGTTTCACGTGGAACACAACACCTTGTTTCATTACTTAATTCGGGCAATTTCTGCCATAAACCATTCGTTAAACGCTGCTACATCAATGTCCGTGGCCACTGAAACATTTGTTTGTCCGTCGTGTGACGTGCGCAAAATGTCAGCAATTGTCCCACCCATTGCGGGACCTTCAGTCACAACATCAACCCAATAGTCAGTTAATTCAAAGTACTCTGGGTGTGCCAAATAGAACAATGTGTTCACATCGTGCATTGGCTTCCCCTCAATTTCATCATCTGCATAATTACCCAACAATGCTTGCAACATTGCACCCGCTTCGTTGAGCGTACCAAGCTTTTTGATATTTTCGTGTGAAAGCAATGCCTTCATCGTCACATCAAGGCCTACCATCACAATTGGCAAACCAGCTTCGAATACAATTTTGGCAGCGTGTGGATCTGTATAAATATTAAATTCTGCCACACTAGACATGTTACCGCCTGAAAGTGAGCCACCCATGACAACCAAACGGTCAATCTTAGCTTTCGTTTCAGGGTACATGCGGAACAAGTGCGCCACATTAGTAAACGCACCCGTGGCAACAAGGGTTAGCTTTTCGTCACTGGCCATCAACGTATCGCGCATCGCCTCAACCGCATGTTGTGCCAATGGCTTCGTCGTCACTGGCGCAAAATCCCAACCAGGCATCCCTGACGCACCGTGTACGTGAGACGCATCCTGATAGTGCTTCAACAAAGGCATTTGGGCCCCAGTTGCAACCGGCACCTTATCTTGCACACCGAAGAACTCCACCAACTTTAAGGCGTTAAGCGTCGTCTTATCAGCGCTGACGTTACCCGCAACGGTCGTCAAAAGTTTTACATCGAATTGGTCATCGGTCAAAGCAATTGAAATCGCTGCAGCGTCGTCAATTCCTGGATCCATATCCAGCAAGATTTTGTGTGTCATGTCTATATTCCCCGTGTTCCATTTGTGAGTCTGTGTATTAGATAATACCATACATCACGACTGCATAATATTGCATATTAATTCAATCGTTTCCAAACTTTTTCTTGGATTTTTGGTTGTGGATCACGCGTCAATGCGTCAAAATCACGCCACGTACCTCGTTGTAATGGCATTGCTTCAACTTCAGCCGTCAGTACGGTCACCGTCCATTTTTGGTGCGTGTATACGTGCGTCACTGGTCGACCAGCCATTTTAGTTAACTCAGCCACTACGCCATAATCCGCCAGCAAACGTTTCTCAGTAGCTGCAATCATTTCGTCCTCAGACCACTCAGCATCCGGATCAGTAACGAAGTCTGTCAACGCATAGAGTGGCATCGTCCAAAAATTAGCGAGCAAACCAGTCGTTGGGCGCTGCTCCCATAGATAGCCAGCCGGTGAATGCACAGCCACCGCAAAATAGGTAATTGGCCTAGGCTTGGGTGCCTTTGACTTCACCGGATAGAAATCTTCAGTGCCATCTGCATAAGCAGCATTAAATTGCTTAACCGGCGAGTGTTCAGAATCATAATTCTTGGCACTCATATAAGATGACCCTAAATCCATAATCGCTTGATTAAAATCACCTGGACGCTCTGGGTCAATCAATTGCAAACCCAAGTCAAAAAACACCTTACGTGTCTTCGGCTGCGCGATATCGGCATCAATTTTAAACAGGCGCGCAAACACGCGAAAGGCATTACCGTCGATAGCTGGCACCGGCTCCTTAAAGGAAATGCTAGCGATAGCCGCTGCCGTATACGGTCCGATACCCGTTAGATTTTCAAGTTCAGCCATCGTATCCGGCCAGACACCGTTGTAATCATCACGTACTTGAATCGCGGCTTTTTGCATGTTGCGAACACGTGAATAATAGCCAAGACCTTCCCAAGCTTTCAGCAAATCTTGCTCAGGTGCTGCTGCCAAATCATTCAACGTTGGGAACATGGTCATAAACCGATTGAAATACGGAATGACTGTTTGCACCTGCGTTTGCTGCAACATAATTTCTGATACCCAGACACGGTATGGGTCTTGGTTTTCGCGCCATGGCAAGTCAGCTCGACCCGCTTCGTCATACCAATCAAGCAGTGTCGCACGGAACGCACGAATCTTTTCTTCGCCCCACATGTCAATCATGACTCGTCCTCAATTTCTTTTTTCATAATGAGTCCAGTTTAGCAGATTTCACTAACAAATTAGCACCTTCGTTTTTTGCATTTGCTTAAATCAATGCTTATAAGCGATAATAGAAGTATTAAATCTATGAAATGGAAGTTGGCCACATGACTGATACAAACGAACTCAAGAAAATTGCCGGTTATCGCGCAGCTGAATTTGTCGAAGACGGCATGGTTGTCGGTATCGGTTCTGGTTCTACCATCGCGTACGTTATCGAAGCCCTTGGCAAGCGCGTGGCGGAAGAAGGACTTAACATTGTTGGTGTCCCAACGTCAGACAAGACGCGTCGTACGGCAGCCAAGCTTGGCATTCCAATGTACAACGTTGATGACGTTGACCACATTGACCTAACAATCGACGGAGCCGACGAAATTGACCCTGAATTTGCTGCTATTAAGGGTGGCGGGGCCGCTTTGCTTTGGGAAAAAATCGTTGCCATTAACTCATCACGCAACATCTGGGTTGTTGATGAAGGTAAGCTTGCGCCAAAGCTAACGCACTACTTGCCAGTTGAAGTCATCCCTTATGGATCTGACCAACTTTTCAAGCGTTTGGAAGCCAAGGGCTACAAGCCTTCATGGCGTCTTGACCAAAACGGCAACCCCGTTCGTACCGACTCAGCAAACTTCTTAATTGATTTGCACCCAACTGATATCACGGATCCATTCACGCTTGGTCGTGAATTGACTAGCATGGTTGGCGTTGTGGAACACGGACTATTTTTGAACATCGTTGATAAGGTAGTTGTCGGTCGCGACAATGGCGTTGAAATTTTCGATGCTCACCCACAACCTTTGATTTAAAGAAAATGCAAAAGTCTCGCTAAGGCGAGGCTTTTTTATTTGTTTTGAATATCAACTATGACACAATGACCTTGGGAGGTATTCGTTATGGTAACTATGTGGCAAGCATTTATTAATTTTTGGAAGGGCTACGTGAACTTCACGGGCCGTTCAACACGAGCCGAATTTTGGTGGATGAGACTTTGGTCAACTATCATCTTCTTTGTTTGGCTTATTTTATTCGTTATCGCCTTGGTAAGCGATTCTAGCCTAATTAGTAAGGTCGACAAGTTTAGTCAGCCTAACGTACAAGGCATTGAAAATTGGAAGCTAATGAGTGAACTACTTTCAGCACCGTTCACATTTATCGTTGTAATAATTGGTATCCTATTGGCTTTGGCCATGTTCTTACCAAATATCGCGCTAACGATTCGTCGTTACCGCGACGCTGGTACGGTAACTTGGGTTGCTTGGCTTGTTTGGATACTTTCATTGTTCTCACACAGCGAGCGCATTTACAGCAACGGCTCAATGCGAATTACGCTTATGATTGGTGGCATTTTTGCGTTAATCGGCTTCATTCTGTCCGTTTTGCCAAGCGATACGCTAACTGGCACGGGCTTCATCGGTCGTCCAAAAGATCAAAAGCTTGTTTTTAAAGAAGATTATACTGATTCATCCGATGACGAATTGTAATTGAAAAGGCAACCTTATAGCACTTGCTACGAGGTTGCCTTTTTGTATGCATTATAGTTCTTCGAGATCCGACATCATTGTAAAGTTACGCATGCGGGCTGCGTAATACAAGTACATGATAATTGTAAAGACGGCCGTGATACCCAGCAAGACACCAACCTGTGGCCATACCGACCCACCAATCATAATCGACTCACGGAAACCATCAACCGTGTATGTCATTGGCAAGTACGGGTGTAACCATTTGAAGAATCCGCTCGCTAATTGAATTGGGTAGGTTCCTGCTGAACCACTCAATTGCAATACCAAGAAGACCACCGCCAAGAATGCTCCTGGTTTGTCCAACCAGAGATTCAACGCGGTGACAATGGCACCGAATGTCAGTGATGTCATTACCGTCATACCATATGTGGCCCATGGGTGAATTGGGTCCAGCCCCAACACTGCTACGGCCAAGCCATACACAATGGTTGCCGCCAAAACAGAATAGAATACTAACACACTCATCTTAGAAGCGAACCAGCCTAATTCAGATTCAGGCTTCTTACGTGGTTCACCCATTCCCATCATCAAATTAAACGCCAGCATCCCAACGTACAATCCAACCGACAACATGTATGGCGTCATACCCGTTCCGTTGTTTTTAACGTGGTCCTTTTCCGTTTCAACAGCCTTCACTGGTGTCGCAACTTGGTTATACAAGGCCTTTGTTGCGTGGAAACCACTCGTTGCCTTGCCAACCTCACCCAACTTCTCAGCCAATGTTGCGTTACCACCCTGAATCTGGACAAGTCCGTCACCTAACGTCTTCGATCCATCCGCTAATTGAGAAGATCCACTACGGATTTGGTCCGCCCCCGAAATCAAAGCAGGAACGTTGCTCTTAACCGTTGTTAGGCCACCACTAAGTTGTTGTGATCCTGATAGCAACGTCGCTGAATTTTGATTTAATTCACCCAGCCCCGCCGTCACCTGATTTGAACCATCAGTCAATTCAGTAATGGCTGCTGATGCCTCTCGTATTTGCTCAATTCCGTTCGCCAAGTCATTCTCCGCAATCGTTTGAACCTTGTCGTGCAATTGCGCCGCTGAATCCAGCTTTTCTTGTGCTTTATCCAAAACTGGTTGCAACTTCGCTTCAAGATTGTCAAAATCCGTCTGCAACGCACTTAACTTTTGGGTCATGGCTGAGTTTGATTGCTGTTTTTCAATCGCTTGGAGAACCACTTGTTTTTGATTATCATCCAACTCATTCAAGCCATTGATAAGTTTCGCCAATTCTTGTTGGTCATTCTTTTGTGCGTCCGCAAGAATTTCCTTTTGCGCCTTAATTTGTGCAACAACTTGCTTTGCATCTTCTAAATGCTCTGGCTTTGGCATCCCGGCTAACAATTCGTCTGCCTTCGTTTGGACGTCTGCCAGTGTCGCTTCGACGTCAGCTAAATCTTGGTTCACCGCTGTCGTGCCTAGCTTGTCATTAAGTTGCGACAGACCATCCGACACCTCTTTGCTACCATCGTAAGCCTGGTTGACACCGCTCGTGTACGTCGCAACCCCACTAGTCAAGGTCGTCGCACCGTCAGACAATTGTGTGACACCTTCGTCCAATGTTTTTGTTCCATTTTCAAAATCCGTCGCGCCATCAGTCAGCGTACCCAGATTCGTGGTAATCGTCTTATTCCCATCTTCCAGCTCTAAAGATCCATCTGATAACGCTTTGTTAGCCTTAGCGGCATCGTTAACCCCGGCACCAACTTTCTTAACAGCCTTCACCAACTGTTTTGCGTAGGTCTCGGTCACTTCACCAGCAACCTGCGCCACGATACCTTCAGCCGCTGTTTCAGCCATCTTTCCGGCAATAAAACTGTGCCCTGAACTAATCTCATAATGCAGCACCATTTTCTTTGGTTTATCCGCTAGCAAGCTTGTGGCATTCTTCGAAAAGTCTTTTGGAATGGTAATTTTCATATAGTACTTACCATCTGAAATGCCCTTATTGGCCTCTTTTTCATTAAGAACCGTAAAGTCCATGGCATCAGATTTCTTCAATTCACTCGCCAGGTCTTTTCCGACAGACAGTTTCTGCTTATCCACCGTATATGCCTTGTCCTTATTCACCACAACAACAGGCAAATCGGACACTTTTTGATACGGATTCCATAGCGAACTCAGGAAAACGACAGCATAAATTGATGGCAAGACCAACAAGCCAATCATGACGACAATATAGAATTTATGCTCTTTAAAATATCCCCACTCTGCTTTAAACATCTAGTCCCTACCTTTCAATCATTCTGCTGCACTTTATACTCCAGTAGAACAAATAAACGTTAACAACCAATGCCCTAATCTTTAGGCATCATTGCCTAAATTCAGAATGTTTTCAAAATAAAAAAGCGTCATCACTGACTGTGATAACGCTCGTTTGCTCTCTTACTTCAACTTTTCAAGTACTGACGTTGGCACGTCTGACTTTTGTACCCCTTCAGGTCCCTTTACAACACGCTTTTGGCTGATGTCAGCCTTCACATATGCGTTTGGCGTCAATGGATCAGCATCTTCAATGTTGTAGTCCAAGACACGACGCTCCCCATCAGTCGTGATGAACGTCAACTTATATGAGTATGACTTTGAACCGGCAATCTTCTTACCAGCATCATCAACCGTGTCCTTCAACTCTGGTACTTGAGCAGGCACCTTTGCGTAAGCTGGCGTTGCCTTGTATGTGACGTTGTAGTATTCGTATCCCTTGTATAGGCCAAATACGACCAACACAGCTGCAATCAAACCAATGATCTTCTTCATGATTTCCACCTCTTAAAATATCTCAATCATTATCCGTATAGTACATAACCTCTTATACTATTTAAAGTATAATATCAGTTTCTGAATAACACAAGTATAAAGTGCCAATAAAAAACGGCATCACATCTCTGCAATACCGTTTCCATGTCATTCCCCTTTGTTCAATTGTCGTAACTGATTAGGTGTCTGACCGTATAATTCTTTAAACATTTTCATCGCTAACTTCGTGTTGCTAGCGCCGTGACGGATAAAGATCGTCTTAATGACCTGATTCGTCGCGAGCACATCTTGGTAGATGGCATCTAGACGAACCTGATAAACATAGTTCACAAACGTTACCCCGACTCGTCGTTTGAAAACACGACTGAGATAATCAGGATTGTAGTGGAACTTCTCCGCGACCTCACTCAATGAAATTTTCGTTCGATACTGCTCGTGAATATACATAATCACATCTTTCAAACGATCATCTTCTGTTAAGTCGTCCGGAGTTAACGTTACAGCATAATTTGTAATCAAGTCGTACAAGACTTGCATCAATATGCTGCTAAATCGCAACCGGTAGCCGGCTTCTTTTCGCAAATAGATTTGGGTCATTTGCTGAAGCATGCTGACAATCTTGTCGTACGTCTCATCATGCAAACTATGGTTCGTCCACAAATCAAATCGTAGCAATTCACTATTCGACCAATACTGGTTGAGATAATACACAGGAACTTGCAAGACGAGGGCTTGATTTGCCAAATTGGTTGTCGAGTGGAGAATCCCCGATCCAATCACGATGAATTCATTTTCATGCAACGTGACATCATGTTGCTCATATCGAAACGTCACTTCGCCGGTTAGGACGAGCACAATTTCAATATGCGTGTGCCAATGCAGTGGCTTAAATCCAAGCGGTTCATCGGATAAAAAGACGCGAACCCCAACATCTGAATTATCTGCAACTATTTCGTGCTGTTGCGCTGCCTTTTCCATCACTGAACCCCTCAAAGTTTACGCACCGACCCCCATCGGCTCGCGAAATCTATAAGCTCAGTTTATCACATTCTTAATTGACCTGGGGTTCTGACTTTCCGTCAGCCTTAGCCGATCTTCTTCCACAATGGCAAGCTCATGAAGTCGTAGTTTTCAGTCATCCAGCGACCGTTTTCAGTCACTTCAACGACGCGACCATCCAAGATGTGCTCCCACTTACCAGCTGGCAAGTAGTAATCGACATCCCCTTCTTCAGTCATAACTGGTGCCACCAAAACATCACTACCAAGCATGTATTGACGATCCAACGTTGCCGTATTTTGGTCCTCAGGGAACTCCAAGTACATTGGACGCATCAATGGGATACCAGCTTCAACTGATTCCTTAGCTTGTCCGTAGATGTATGGCATCATCTCCAACTTCAATTGCGTGAACTTACGCGTTACATCAACGGCTTCTTCGTCGAACAACCAAGGCACACGGTACTCGATGTTACCGTGGTAACGTGAGTGACTTGATAGCAAACCGAATTGCGTCCAGCGCTTGTAGATTGATGGGCTCGCATTCTCTTCGAAGCCACCGATATCGTGACTCCAGAATGTGTAACCTGATGACATCAAGCTCAAACCACCACGAAGACTGTCAGCCATTGAGTGGAATTGGCTCAAGTTGTCACCACCCCAGTGAACTGGGTATTGTTGACCACCGACCGTACCAGAGCGAGCAAAGACAACCGCTTCGTCTTCACCCTTTTCTTGTTGCAACAACTCAAACACAGCGTCGTTGTAACGGTGCGTGTAGTAGTTGTGCTCACCTTCAGGGTTGCCGCCGTTAAAGAATACGGCGTCGTGCATTGGAATACGCTCACCGAAGTCCGTCTTGAAGCAGTCAACACCCATGTCCAACAAGTTCTTCAACAAACCTTGGTACCAAGCACGGGCTTCTGGGTTCGTGAAGTCAACCACGGCGTTACCTGGTTGCCACAAATCCCATTGCCAAACACTGCCGTCAGTGTGCTTGATGAAGTAACCCTTTTCCTTACCAATCTTGAAGAGTGGTGACTTTTGTGAGATGTATGGGTTAATCCAAACGCAGACCTTCAAGCCCTTGTCGTGCAAACGCTTCAACAAACCAACTGGATCTGGGAATTGTTCCTTATCCCATTCCATGTTTGACCACTCGAAGCCCTTCATCCAGAAGCAATCGAAGTGGAATACTGAAACCGGAATATCACGTTCGAACATACCGTCGATGAAACTCATAACTGTTTCTTCTGAGTAGTCCGTCGTAAATGACGTTGATAGCCACAAGCCAAATGTCCATTCAGGTGGCAAAACAGAACCACCAGTCAACTTGTTGTACTTTGAAATCACTGACTTTGGTGAATCACCTGCAATCACGTAGTATTCCAATGACTCACCGCGTGTTGAGAAGCTGACACGATCAACCACTTCGCTGCCGACTTCAAAACTCGTTGGTTGGCTTTCGTTAACGAAAACACCGTAGTAAACGCCAGCCTTACCCGTCATATAGAACGGAATTGACTTGTAGCTTTGTTCTGAACCAGTCCCACCGTCCATGTTAATCGTATCAATGCTTTGACCATTCTTAACGAAGGCCCCGAAACGCTCACCGAATCCGTAAACATTCGTACCTGGCAATAGGCTCAATTGCTCACGCATAAAGTGGTCCGTTGCCGTAACTGATCCTTGTGGTCCCAAGTTTTGCGCACCAGTAACCGTGTTGGCGTGCATCACTTGACCCAATTGCTTGCCTGACAAATCATCGATTGACGCTTGGGCCTTGTATTCAGAACCCGTAATGCGCTTACCCTTGTAGTTGAAATCAATGTTGAACTTGTCGTGCATTGAGACAGCCAATTGCAAATCACCACTTGTCAACGTTGCAACAGAATCTGCGATTTCAATTGCTGGCGTCACGTTGTTGTTTTGCAACTCGTATAGTGGATTCTTGTCATCGCGATCGAAGTGCTTCAACTCAACACCGATAACATCTTCGGCTGGTGAGAACACCGTCATCGTCGTTGCACCGACATCCAACATGTCACTGCGGGAGTTGATACGGTGGTAGGCTGAGTAAACACGCAAGGCATCGCTTGCGTAGTTGTCGTCATCCTTCTCTACGACCATTGCGTCAAAGGCTTCCAATGGTGAGTTAACAATATACTCATCACGGTTTAGCCAGTATCCATTAGTAAACTTCATGTTTTTATTCCCCGTTTAATTATGTTTGAAATGCCTATCTGCTTAGGCTTCAGCTTCTGCAACTGCAGCAGCTTCACGTTCGTGCTTAGCCGTCAAATCTGCGACCATTTGTGGCTCAAGCTTGTCGATGTTGTTGAACAACAAGGCAATTGCTGAGGCAGCGTAACCGATAAATGGAATCCAGATGAATCCCATGCGGATAGCGTCCAATGCTGATGCGGTCTGCGTACCGTCAGCTGAAGCAGCGTAACCACCAGCTGCCAAAACGGCGGCCAATACCATACCACCGATTCCCATACCCAACTTGGCTGAGAATGAACTAAATGATGTAACGAACCCTTCGGCACGCACACCTTTCTTCCACTCACCGAAATCAACGGCGTCTGACAACATAACGGCGATCAACGCACCCGTCAAACCATAGCTGATGAAGTACAAGACGATACCAGTCAAGATAATGGCAACGTTTCCGTTCATGATGTCCGCAAGGTAAAGAACCAATTGTGACAAAGCCGTTCCGACCATTCCTAGCAACATTGTGTTTCGCTTACCCAAACGGCGGGCAACGAATGGCACCATTGCTGTTGAGGCCAATGTGATAACCGTTCCGGCCAAAACCAAACTTCCCAACGCTTCGTTGTGCAAAACGTACTTGAAGTAGTAAGGCAATGAACTTGAACGAACGGCAAATCCACCCCAGTAGATAAAGTTGATGAAAATGATGATGACCCATGGGTAGTTACCCTTCAAGGCCTTCACTGATTCGCGCATTGGAATTGAACGGTTAGAGTCCTTTGTGACCACTCGCTCACGAGTTCCGGCGAAAGCAACCAACAAGCAGGCTGCCGTGATAACACCCAAGATAACAGCCCAGATGAACCAACCAGTTGCTGATGTTGATGGATCCTTAGCACCCTTATCAAAGATACCAGCGATAAGCCCAACGGCTGGCAACGTCAATGGCAAGAAAATGGCTGCGCCCATGTTTCCGAAGAATTGACGAATCGTTGACAACGTCACACGCTCTTGTGGATTTGAAGTCAACGCTGGCAAGATTGATGTAACCGGAATGTTGATTCCTGAGTACAAAATCTTTGCGCCGATGTAGGCGATGTAAATCCAAACGACCTTACCAGTTTCTGATAGTGGTGGCGCCGTAAAGGCCATCACACAGAAGATGGCAAATGGAATTGCGAACCACAACCAGTAAGGACGTGACTTTCCCCACTTCGTATGTGTTCGGTCGATGAATTGTCCCCAAATCACCCCATCGATTGAATCAATAATTGCTGTAATCGCGAAAAGTCCTGTAACGGCTGCTGCAGCAACACCCAATGTGTCAGTACAGAAAACCAAGAAGTACGTTCCTACGATTTGAAAAATAGTGTTACACCCAAAGTCCGACATGGCGTATGAGACACGTTCGCCCCACCCCACTTGATTCGGCATCTTTTGTTCCATGACGATTACCCTCCGTTGTTCATGGTGACTACCTTAAGAATACTTGTAATGCAAACGCTTTCTGTAAACGGTTTCATTACCACGTGTTTGAGAATACAGGGATTGATTTTAATCTACAAGGGGTCTTTGCCCAGAGGTCGTATTTATCCGGTCAAAAAGTCAAAATCGCCACCTAATTTGCAAGTGCAATTGTTTGACATTTACAAAAAAATAGCCAACCCATTGCAGGTTGACTATCACCACTATTAATTTGTTACTAGTACACGATCTGCAGATGCCTGCTTGTCATACTTGTTATACATACCCGCCAAAGACATGAAGGCAAATAGGTACAACAAGTTATCGTAGTAACGGTAAACGCCGTCACGCATTGGCATGTTCCAGAACAGATCCACGTAGTACTTTGACAACTCATTGTTTGGCGTTGCTAGTGTTGATTGTGCCATACCAGCCTTCAATGCAACTGGGTGCTTCACGTACAACAAGCTTTGACCATCTTCAGTCTCCTTGTCGCCGACAATCGTGCCGTCAATCCAGTAAACTGGGATATTTTCTTGTTCAATTTGACCCTTGTAGAATTCTTGCAACTTAACGACACGGTCAGTCAATTCGGCATCAACCTTGCCAGTCCACGCAGCATCCAAACCAACGTTCGCTGCTATGCGGTATGCATCTGAGAAGAATGAACCGTGACCACGGAAGTCATTTGGCGTACCATCATAGTTCGCATATTCAGCTGACATCCCCGTTTCTGGGTTCATCGCCTTCTTCAAATATTCGCGTGACGCATCGGCTGCACGCTCAAAGAACGCACGGTCTTCTTCATTACCGTATTGCGCGTAAACCTCGTAGAAGTGAGGCAAGTGATATGACGGATCTGAAATGTCCATTTCTGCGACGAAACGAATGTACGTCGTCTCAGGATCGAACATGCCACGACCGCCTTCTTCTTCATCCTTGTGCACCATCTCGTGCAACAATGACTTCGCCTCAGCCGTGTAGTTAAAGATGCCTTCGCCGTCACCCCAACGGTTAGCAGCCATCAACAAAGCAGCCGCAAAGAATTCTTCACCGTCTGGCGCAGAACCTTCAGCGTTAGACACACCTGAACGTTGGGCTGACCACTTGAAGAAGCCGTGCATTGGGCCGTCTGTGATCAACATGTACTTGTTCACCCATGCCCAGAACTTGTTGAACATCGCTTGATCATCAAGTTGCAAAGCAATCATCATCCCGTATGACATTCCCTCAGTACGCACATCATCGTTACCAGTATCAGTAAAGTATGCCGTACCATCACCGTTGTCGTAGTAGAACTTTGTCTCTTCATTTGTAAAAATCGTGTCCAATACTTGTTGGAACTTTTCATCGATTTGCGCTTGTGTATAACCAAAGTCAGTAAACTTACTCATTTTTATTTCTCCGTTTTCTTAATTACCAAAGCTGAGTATATGGTTCGTTTATGACCGAAATGTGGCCTAAGCAATAAAAGAAAGCGCTTTCACAAATCCTATAAAAAACGATGCCACCTAATTTGAGTAGCATCGCCTTCTACTATTTAATTTTTTGATTCTTTGGTAGCGTCATACTAAATATCGTACCGTGTGGTTGATTGTCCAACACTTCAATGGTGCCGCGGTGACCTTGGACCACCCACTTGGCAATCGCAAGTCCCAATCCGTGACCACCGGTCGAACGAGAACGTGCCTTATCAACACGGTAAAAGCGATCGAACAGACGCTGTTTATCAGCATCCGGCACACCCTTACCAGTATCTGAAACTTGCAACTTAATACTGCTGTTTGTTTGGGTTGCGGAAATCGTAACGTCAGCACCTTCACCAGCGTACTTTTGGGCGTTATCCGTCAAGATGACCAGCAATTGACGCAAACGTTGGGCATCCCCGACAATCGGCAACGTCTCAGGCACATCAACTCGTAGCGTTTGACCCTTTTCTTCGGCCGTGAATTCGAAAATATCACCAACTTCACGGGCTACCTTCGCCAAGTCCATGTCAGCAAACGCGAACAACGGCACATCAGCGTCGGCCTGTGATAGTGTCAGCAAATCACCGGTCAAATTATTCAAGTGACGCACTTCAGTCAATGCATTAGCGACGTTTTCAACTTGGTCCATCACCGTATCATTTGGCCGTTCCAACATACGTTCCAAGTTATTTTGAATAACGGTCATCGGCGTCTTAAATTCGTGGGCCGCGTCAGCCACGAACGTTCGTTGCTGCGACCATGCACGCATGATTGGACGCATGTTGGCGCGCGTCAACGCAACCGCCATCAGCAACAATGCAATTTCAGACAACGCGAAAATCCAAACCAAACGATTCTGGAATGACTCAACAATCTCATGTTCTGTCGTAACATCAACGAATGCCAATTGATCACCCTGACGATTAAAGAAATACCAACTGCCACGATATGACTTGAGGTATACCTTATTCTCACGTTTGATATTCAATGCATCTTTAAACGTCTCGACATAATCGGTAATCTGTGCACTTTGAATGGTTGGTTCATCATAGCGACTTGCATGCGAGTCAAAGGCACGTGCCACGCGACCTTCTGCCGTGCCATACATCACATTCCTAAATTGGCCGATTGTAAATGTCCCAATCAATGAGAAGACCATCGTAAAACCAACGACCATCAAGATGGTCATTTTAACTTGTTGTGACAGCGAGGCGCGGATTCTCTGCAGCCACTTTGGCAGTTTAATTTTGGCAAAAAACGCCCGGACGTGTGCTTCAAACCGTTCATCCCAGCGTTGTTTGTTCTTTTCTACCATAAAATCAATCTTCCGTTACGGCTGCGTTTAGCGTATAACCAACATTACGCAACGTCTTAATCGTGACTTGCGCATCCGCATTACGCAAGTTCTTACGAAGATTTGACATATACACCTCGACAACTGTCAAAGATGTATCAGAATCAAATCCCCAAAGGCGATCGAAAATTTGATCCTTCGTGACGATTTGCCCCACGTGTTGCATCAAATAAACCAACAAACCAAACTCGCGACCTTGCAAGTTCACTTCTTGGTCATTAACCAACACACGGTGCTGATCAATAAAGACTTGCACATTTCCTACTTCAAGAGCGCCGTCTTGACCAAGCACACCTGTGTGACGCAACAACGTCTTCAAACGTGCCAACAATTCTTCCTTGTAGAACGGCTTGGTAATATACTCATCCGCACCCAAATTGAAGCCTTGCATCTTATCTGACAGTTCACCCTTGGCCGTCAACATTAGAATTGGCAAGTTAGGGAACATGTCTTTCGCCTTCTTCAAAATCGTAAAGCCATCTTGACCTGGCAACATAACATCCAACACAACAGCATCATAAACACCTGATTCAATTTCGAACCAACCTTCATCACCATCGTGCACTTGCGTTACTTCACCAAGTTCTGAGATTGTCTCACGGACGGTGTCGTTCAACGCAAAATCATCTTCTACTACTAATAACTTAATTGTATTTCCTGCCATCTCGTTAACCTCACATATTCCCAAACGGATTTCATTCATATCTCTAATAATCGTGAGCGTTGGCCGCTCTGATGTCTTAAATAATAGGTATCGAACCTTAAAATCGACATAGCGTAGCCTTGTCTGAACCTTAAATATTTAAGGTTCAGGTTCATTATAACTGTTTTACCCCGACTAATCGCATCATTCGGCGCGTAAAAAAGCGCCATACGAAAAATATGGCGCTAATCCTTATTTAAATTCACGACGCGCTTGCACACGGGCAACAATAATTGATGACACAATGGCCAATGCTAGCAAACCGACAATCACAATCAATGAGACAGCATTTGAGATTTCAAACTCCCAGCCAAACATCTTACCACCCTCATTAATCAGCATCTTGGCGCCGATAAATGCCAAGATAATCGCCAACGCGTATTTGATATAACGGAACATTGGCAACAACTTTGACAAGGCAAAATACAATGAACGCAATCCCAAAATCGCAAAGATATTTGACGTGACGACGATGAACGTATCTTGCGTCACTGCCAACACAGCCGGAATGGAATCTACTGCAAATAGCAAGTCTGATGCTTCGATGAAAATTAAGGCAACCAAGAATTTTGTCACATAATGACGGCCATCTTCTTTAATAATGAAGTGAGGCTCTGTGTAATCATCCTTAATCGGCAAAATTTTACGCAATGTCTTAATCAACCGGCTATCATCCAGGTTCTGGTTAGCCTCTTTTTCAAAGAGCATTTTCAATCCGGTATAAACCAAGAAAGCTCCGAAAATATACATCAACCAGTCGAAACGTTGTAGCAATGCAGCTCCACCTAAAATGAAGAGCACACGCATCACTAGCGCACCGAACACACCCCAGAACAAAACGCGGTGTTGGTACTTCGCTTCAATACCAAAGAAGCTAAAGACCAGAATAAAGATAAAGAGATTATCAACACTTAATGATTCTTCAAGCAGGTAACCCGTTACAAAATCCAGCGCGTGGTCACTACCGGCAAAATACCAGATACCGCCCGCAAAAATAAATGCCAAGGCTACCCACATCCCTGTCATCATCAATGACTTTTCGAATGTCGGTACCGTATTTTCTTTATTAAAAATACCCAGATCAAGCGCTAGCATCACAATCACAAATGCAAAAAACGCCACCCAGATCCATAAACTAACTTCCATAGGTGAATCTTCTTTCTTGTTACGAGATATTCTTTATCTTACTCCAATTTTGTGCAATTTGTTTGACCAATTGAGTTTGGTAGTTTGCATTTGAGGTTAGCGTCCGTCCTTACGGCCGGAGTGATCACCAACAAAAAAAAACACCAGGTTCGCCGCCTGGTGTCTTCCGACCATACATCTCAAATTGCAATCTGCATGGCCGTCCGGTAGTTTCCTACCGGGCTAAATACAATTACGTATCGCCCTTGTTTCCTATACAAGGGCGATACGAATCGTTTGATTGCTATAATCTGACAAAACGTATCACCCCCTTTCCTAGATTGACTATTATTATAGACCCTCATTTTAGAAATTCAAGCGCAAAAGGTGATTACTTTTTGCGACGAATAATTAGCATCCCCACGAAGGCCATACCACTTAATCCAGCCCACTTTAGCCAAGCATTATCAGGCTGTTGGGCCGCGGTTTGTGGTAATTCAACTGCCACCTTTTCAACCAACGTTGGCGACGCCATTCCAGCTACCCTATTCAAGGTCACCGTTTCAACATCCGGTGTTTGTAGCGCAACAACCGGTGCCACATTTCGATTTACGACTAACTTAGGTGTCTCAGTTGGAACGTCTTTCACAGGTAATTCTGGTTCTGGATTTTGTGGATTAATTTGTGGTTCAAGTGTTGGTGGCGTTGGCACATCGACAATTGGGTCTTCTGGCACCGCAACTCTTGGTTGTCCCGGCTCATTTGGTTCATCCACTGTCGGCTCTGACGGCACTTCCGGTTCATCTTCTAATGGCACGGCAGGATCCTCTGGTTCTTCAACATCATCTTCGAAACTATAATCTGGATCATCTACTAACGTTGCCACATAAACATAAACGACCGACGTTGTCTCGTTCGCCTTGCCATAACTGCCAGTTGCGTTGTCCGTCACGCGTAACAACTGAAAATCTTCTATTTCTTTGGCTGCCGTTTCATAAGGCGTACCTGGGTTTGCAATCTTAACCTCAGTCGCGGCCAACTCATGGCCCCCTTCATCAATGTGGAACACACGCAAGCGGGCTTGTCCCTTAATATCAACAATATCTGGTGTGGTGACCGCACGAGCAGCTTTGGTCGTATTTAACAATTCGCCGTTCGCATTATAGGTTTTCAACACGCTTGTCACGGCATTAACAGCTGTATTATCAGCAAAGTGAATATAGAACTGATGACCGTGCGACCCCGTTCCTTCAGATGGATTTGCCCCGCCAGCTCGAGCGATATTTTCATCTAAAATCTTCAGTTCCGTCGCCGTCAATGTACCGTCGGCATCACGGTTCAGCAAAAACTCACCAAACGTTTCGTCACTAAAATTATCAATGCCCCAGTCCGCATACGGGTTTCCCATGTTGTAAGCCATTGTATATGATCCATCGGCATTCAAATGAATCGTGTACGCACCACGTCCAACCGTCGCTAAGTCACGGACAATCTCATCATCAGACGTCCCTTCAGCGTATTCGATATAGTTCTGTGACTCAATTGATTCAGTATTCATCTGTGCAACGGTCGCCGAGATAACGGTTGCTTGATACTTACCCGCCGCATTTTTATCAACAACATAATAGGTTGAATACCCGGCGGATGAAGAAGCCGACAACACCGTTCCCTGTTCAATTTGCACGTGTTGCAATTGAATTAAATCTTCCGTTGCAAAAGTTCCCGTTGCACGAATTTTAGCGGTTATAGCCGCGTCCCCTCGCAACAAGGCATTCATATAGCCGTCATCCTGATAGTAACTTCCCACACTCACCTGATCACTCTTAGTGAATAACTGCTGGGTCGCAACACCAGGGGCATCGACTTGAAAACGCGACTTAAATGCAAACGACCCCGTAACCGTTGCATCCCCGAAAATAATTTTTGCCGTGCCAGTTTTTTCAGCCCAAATTTTGGCTTCAGGTAGCGGCGACGATGTTGACCCGGTGATTGTTAAATGCGAAGACACCTCACCAATTGGCGTTGTGGTGAAGGTGATTTTCAACGTGCGCCCAGACACCTCGTAACGTGCAAACGTCGCACCATCATTTTGCAAAGCACCCGTCGCTGGCACCAAATCAAACGTTTGCTTGTGCTGATCACTCGCCGATGTCATCTCACCATACAATGGTATCGACAACGTGTCACCCGTTTGATATTGCCCGGTCGTATTATCAATCGTCAATCCAATCGCATACCCATTCACAATTCGTGCATCAACCAACTGTACAAAACTGCTTCCCGCTGGCAATACTTTTCCATCAGCATTCACCGCACCATTCACGGTTGTCATAACAGTTTTTTCAACACTCACATCAGTAGACCATTCCCAGTTTTTGGGATCTCGGGCCCCGTTTTCACTACTTGCGTCATTGGCCGTTCCCACAACCATCGTCGACATATGTTCAGCATCATCCGCTCGCACATCCGGCGCCATCCCCAACATCATTAACGTCGCGCCCGATACCAACAAGCGCTTCTTCACACCAAAAACTGGGCGTTTATACGGCCCAACATTATCCCCCAACATAAATAAGCCCCTTCTCATCTTTCCTGTATTGTGGATTAAAACTATCTCACTTATTATACGTAAGTCAAAAAAGAAAAGCCATATACCAAAAAATGAGTTGGTGTATACCAATGTCACACCAACTCACTTAGTTCTTATTTAATTTCTCGCGCCTCTGCCAATTGGTCACGCAATTTATGACGCTGAATCTTACCGCTCGCTGTACGAGGAAAGTTATCTGTCACAAAGAAACGCGCCGGTACCTTATAGTGCGCCAAACGTTCACGACCAAACGTGCGGAGACTGTCAAAATCCATCGTTTCACCGGACTTAAATGACAAAAACGCTACTGGGACAGCACCCCAGCGCTCATCCGGGATACCAACAACTGAAATTTGATCAATCGCTGTCGCCTCGCCGTAGACGGATTCAATTTCATCTGGGAAAACATTTTCACCACCTGATGAAATCATGTCCCCTTCACGACCCTCAACATACAAAAAGCCGTCATCATCCAGCCAGCCCATGTCGCCAGTATCGAACCAGCCATCAACAAACGATTCGGCATATTTATCAGGTCGGTTCAAGTACCCAACTGCCAAGGTCGGTGACTTAATTTGAATACGACCAACCTTGTCATTGTCAGTCGCCTTTTGAATGCGAACTTCCACTGGGAACAGTGGCTTACCAGCTGAGCCTAATTTCTGAGTTGCACTGGCAGCATCCAACGCAATGACTTGTGAAGCCGTTTCGGTCATACCGTATGATTGGACAATTTCAATGCCGGCTGCGGTTGCCTTTTCTAACGTCGTCAAATCCGTCGGACCACCACCAAGGAGCATTGTGCGGAAACGGTCGTGATATTTTGCACCCTCAGGTAGTTGCGCCAATAATTGCTTCAACATAACTGGCACCACAGAAATCGTCGTCACTTGGCCAGCCATCAATTCGGCATTGATTTTTGCAACATCAAAGCGCTCGTACAAGCTGACCCCCATGCCGTAAATCAATGATCGCATCATAATTGAAAGACCACTGATGTGGAAAATCGGCACCGCAGCCAACCAAACATCATCCGGCGTTAACCCAAGGTTCAAGGCCGATCCAACCGCCGAATAGAAGTGGTTGCCAAAGGTTTGCATAACACCTTTTGGATTACCCGTCGTACCTGACGTATACATAATTGACGTCACCTTATCCAAGTCGAAATCTGCGACTGGATTGATAGCCTCCGCAGCCGTTGCCAAAATTTCAGCAAATGCGACTTGCTTGACCGCTGGTAGTTCACCCGTAAAGCGATCATCCTGGATAACCGTTGTGATTTCGGCATCATCTAATTGGAATGCCATCTCACGCGGTGACAGGCGACGGTTTAGCAAGACAACCGTTTTACCAAGTTGTTGAATTGCCAAAATCATCAAATAACCCGTTAGATTATTAGGGGTAATCAAAGCAATCCGTTCATTACCATCAATGTGTTGCGTGATTTGGCCAGCAATTGTCAAAACGCGTTGTCGCATTTCAGCAAAAGTTAGCGTTGTATCTTCAAAGCGCACCGCCATCCGATTCGGCGTCAACATAGCGCGCTTCGTTAGCCAATTTTCCATTGCCATGTCCTTTCAACACAAAGCCCCACATCAGTCATTCAGCGATGCGGGGCTCGTTTTTTCTTTTTACTTTATGGGAACTTAGGGAATTGTGAGAAGTCTGGTTCGCGCTTCTCTAGGAATGCGTTCTTTCCTTCCTTACCCTCATCCGTCGTGTAGTACAACATCGTGGCATCACCAGCGAATTGTTGCAAACCAGCCAACCCATCAGTATCAGCGTTCATCGCTGCCTTGATGAAGCGAATAGCAGTTGGTGACTTCTTCAAAATTTCGTTTGCCCATTCCATTGTGGCGTCTTCAACTTCAGCCAATGGTACAACACGGTTAATCCAGTTCATGCTATAAGCTTCGTCAGCCGTGTAGAACTTCGTCAAGAACCACACTTCCTTCGCACGCTTGTGTCCGATAACGCGAGCCAAGTAACCAGACCCATAACCGGCATCAAATGAACCGACCTTAGGACCAGTTTGACCAAACATGGCGTTATCAGCAGCAATCGTCAAGTCAGCAACCAATTGCAAGATGTTTCCACCCCCAACGGCCCATCCCTTAACCATCGCAATAACTGGCTTTGGAATAATACGGATCAAGTGTTGCAAGTCCAATACGTTCAAACGGGCAATGTGGTCAGGGCCAACATAGCCACCGTTACCACGAACTGATTGATCACCACCAGATGAAAAGGCCTTGTCACCAGCACCCGTCAAAATAATAACGCCGATTGAGGCATCATCACGGGCGATTGAGAAGGCATCAATCATTTCTTGTACCATCACGGGCGTAAACGCGTTGTGACGAGCAGGGTTGTTCATTGTAACCTTCGCTACAGCATCTGAACGCTCAAACAAAATTTCTGAGTATTCCTTAATCGCTGTCCATTCTACAGTCATGTTAAGTCTCACTTTCTGGTTTCGATATTCTCTATCTCAAATATGTGCTTAGTAAATTATAGCTTTTTTCTACTAATTTAGCCAAAGACCCGTTAAACTTATATTTAACACTTTAACCATTTGTGCGATTTCTTGTTCGCTTTGGTTAAATTTATAATCATATACAAAATAAATACATCCATATATAGGAGTTTTGAAATAAAATGAATGCGATTGAATATTTAAACATTTCCATCGAAAAGATGACCGCCGAAGAAGTCATTCTAACCATGCCAATTCGTGATGAAATCAAACAGCCATACGGCATTGTTCACGGTGGCATGAACGCCTTGCTTGCCGAAACAGCCGGTAGCTTCGGCGCCAACATCGGACTAGACAACACAAAACAAGTGCCAGTCGGACTAGACATCCACACGCACCATATTGCTCAAGCAACCGAAGGTACGTTGCGTGCCATCGCGACACCAATCCACGCTGGTCGTCAAATTCAAACTTGGCGCATCGACACCTACGTCATGGAAACCAATAAACTAACCTCATCATCAACATTCACTGCGATGATTATTCCAGTTCGTAAGTAGGTTTTCCGCCGCAAAAGACGTATAATAACCAACAAAGAAAGAGATTGCATTGTCACTATCGGTCAAACCCAAGGAGATTTGTCATGAAGGCTTTGTTGATTATTGATTACACAAATGATTTCGTTGCACCAGAAGGGCCACTAACTGCCGGCGAGTCAGCACAAGCACTTGCGCCTCGTCTAGTGGAACTGGCAGATGAATTCCTGGCTAATGGCGATGCTGTCATTTTGCCAACTGATTTGCACGTGCCGAACGATCCTTATCACCCCGAAACAAAACTTTATCCAGCGCACAACGTCGCCGACACACCTGGTCGTGACTACTATGGCGTCTTGGCGGATTGGGTCGCTGAACACAAGGATGACGATCACGTTTGGATTTATCCAAAAAATCGTTACAGCAGTTTTGCCAACACTGATTTGGATAACTACCTCCGCTCACGTGACATCAAGGATATTCACCTAACTGGTGTCGATACCGACATCTGCATTTTGCACACTGCGGTTGATGCGTACAACTTGAACTACAACATCACCGTTCACGCTGATGGCGTTGCAAGTTTCACACCAACCGGTCACCGTTGGGCACTTTGGCATTTCAAAAATGTCTTAGGTGCCACAGTCACACCGGATATTGATTACAATTTGGACTAACAACTAATAAAGACACGTTCCTAACGGAACGTGTCTTTATTTTGTTCTCCCCTCCCCTTCTATATAGAGGAAAAGAGTTTTTTATTTAATACCGTAGTGCGCTGCAGCGGCACCAAAATTAAATCGTTGGTACGTGACCGTCTTGAAACCAGTATCGGTCATCAAATTAGCCAACGCCTTAAATGACATAAATTCTTCTGTCGTCTTTTCAAGGTAATCGTATGAATCCTTATCGTGAGCAAACACCTTACCCATCATTGGCATTACACCCTTGAAGTACATCTTCCAGAAAGGCTTGATCACTGGGTTGTCCGGTTGTGATGTTTCCAAAACAACAAGTTCACCACCCGGCTTCAACACACGGTACAACTCTTGCATACCCTTAGCAGTATCAGGTAAGTTACGCAAACCAAAACCGATTGTCACCAAATCAAACGTATCGTCTTCATATGGCAATTCCATCGCGTTACCTTGCGTCAAAGTTACCCAGTAACTAACCCCAGCTTCCACAACTTTTTCGCGTGCGACTGCCAACATTTCTGGACTCAAATCAAAACCAGTCACGTGGCCCTTTTCGCCAAGTTCCTTTGCTAACGCAATTGTCCAGTCACCAGTTCCAGCGGCAACGTCGAGGATTTGGCCGTTTTTGGGCACATCGATTGCAGCCATCGTCTTTGTACGCCAGCTACGGTGCGTTCCCAAACTAATAATGTCGTTCATCTTGTCGTAATCGTGTGCGAGGCCATCAAAGATTCCTTGCACGCGTTGTGGCGCTTTGTTCATGTCATTACCCTCAATCGTAGTTGTTCCTTACATTATACAACTATTCACAGGCAGACCCCAGCCCAATCCAATACCAACATCATGAAAACACCTTTGATACATCATTTGCATGATGCAAAAAGCCTCAATCAAGCGTATGAATTAAACTTGTTTTAAACGGTGTATCAAGTAATGGTTGCCACGGCTCAATCGACACAATCGCAGCATCATAGTCCACAACAACAGGTATTTCATCTCCCATCGATTGCACCCGCTGTTGGGCCAAGTCATCACAGCGCACCCAATCATAATCACGCAATCGATACAACCATTGTTCTGGTGGCAACATAAACATTGGTTTCAATTGACCATGCAAATAATCATGCGTACTTTCAATCATTTCAACCGGCCGGCCCTCCCCTCGCCCACTTACAGTTGGCACAACAATAACGTGACGACCAACATCAAACACATGAATCCCATTCCCACTTGAAAACGGACGACACCAAACACGACGAATCCACCCCATCTGGATAATCGCCACCCCATATTCAGCACCATGCTGACGACCAACCTTCGACCACGCCCAATGCCAATATTCCCCTCGTTGACGTAGTGCCTCATCAACCAACAAAACTGGATTATCTGCCCACACATGTGTCACGCCGTCACGTGGTAACACGCCATTCCCAAAGAAAACCGGCGCACCCGCCGAAGCATGTTGCGTCGCATTCAACAAAACTACCGTCTCAACACCACCATCTAGCAGATTTTCAACAAACAACTGCCAATCTACGTTTCCCTGGCGCAACTCCCCCAAATCCACAACTAATAATCGCATCTCAAATCCCCCTTGATCCGTTAAGGCCAGTTTAGAGGAGACAAACGCCGGTATCAAGGCATTTAAGACACGTCTTTTATGCAATTTTGTCATTGAAAACATCTTGATTAACAGACCTAACAAAAATCGCACGCGGAGAATCAATCCACGTGCGATTAGTCATATGCCTAACTATTAATACTGTTAATTATCACAGCAACTATTGGTCTAAAAGCCTCCGACATTCCCAGTCGGCTTTATAAATCACCCAAGCGACCCCACTTTGGACGATCTGCATCTTCAGCAGCCTCCTCCGCAGCTTCTTCCGCCTGATCAGCGTAATACATTTCAGCTAAATAATCTTCAGCCGGTGCAGGCGCTTCAGTTTTAACCGGTGCTTGAGTGCCATTTTCACCCGCAAGCACGTCGCCAAGCACCTCATACAACTTTACGATTTCATCGTGGGTCAACGTCAATCCCTTCCCCATCTTGCTACCGTCAGGCGACCACGTACGCAAGTCAAACTTCGGCGTATTGTCACCCCACTGTACAAAATTCAATTGCATTTCCCAACCACTTTTACTCGTTGAGAGAACGCCAAATTTTTCAAGGACATCATACTTCAAATCAGCCATTTTCACCCTCACTTTTGCTTGTAACGCCTGTAACAGGCAGTTTTTGTAACGTTAATTGTATTATACAAAATCCAGGTCGTGTGCGATTGGTGTTTGCATGAGTGTTTTAACCGTCTCAAGCTCACGTGTCTGAGCCAGTACCCACATCAACTTTGCCACAATCGCTTCAGTGTTCATATCACCGGCCGTGATACCACCAGCATCAGCCACTTTTTTACCCACTTCGTAGAGGTAAATATCCTGACCCTCTTCCAAAATTTGCGTCGTGATAATGACCGGAATATTCGCTGCGATCAACTTCTCGATACCTGGAATTAGGTTACGTCGCTCAAAGGGCAACCCACCATTTCCAAAACTCTCGATGATGACACCATGAACATGGGTAGCCAAATAATCGAAGATATCAACCGTCAATCCAGGAAAAGCTTTCAGCACAAATACATTTGGATCCAATGAAATACTTGGCGTCAACACCGGTTCTTCTGGTTCTGGTTGATACAACGGCACCATATTACCCTCAGACACACTGGCAATATATGGGTAGTTGATACTCTCAAATGCGTCATAACTCTTCGACTTGGTCTTCACCGCACGTGTACCAGCCATCACTAGGCCGTTAAAGACCAGGTAGACACCCTGCAAGTCAGTTTGACTGGCAAAGGTCAGGGCATCGTGCAGATTACGCACAGCGTCCGTCTCAACCATCCCCAACGGCACTTGCGACCCAGTTAACACAACCGGCTTATCAAACCCATAGAGGAGGTATGAGAGGCCTGCTGCCGTATATCCCATCGTATCTGTACCGTGGGTAATAATAAAGGCATCATAGTTATCATGATGCTGTTGAATACGTGTCGCCAAATCCAACCAATCTTCTGGTTGCATGTTGGTTGAGTCCTTACTCATGACACTTTCAACTGATAGATTAACACCTGGGCGTCGCTCAAAATAACCAATCAACGTTTCAGCATCAAGACCTGGTGCCAAACCGTTTTCTGTTTTGGTCGACGCAATTGTGCCACCAGTTGTTAATACAAGGACGTCTTTCATTGACCTACCCTCCCCTACTTCACTTATTTATTCACTCATTATCGCACAGGTTATCCTGTGCGCCCAATTAATTTTCACATCAGAGCCATGCAAAAAGAGCGAGTCGCAATCATGCAACTCGCTCTTCTATCTAACTTAGATTAACCCTTGTTACTGTGCTTAGCACCGTACAAGACGTAAACAATCGCTCCGATGACAACCCATCCAAGTGCCAAAATAAACGCATCCTTGTTCAATGAGAAGAACAATCCCAATGATGCAAGTGCTGAGATGATTGGCAATACAGGATACCAAGGCATCTTGTAACCTGAGTGGTCAATATCTTCACGCTTACGCAACTTCAAAATACCAACTGAAGCAACGATAAAGGCAATCAACGTACCAGCTGAAACCAAGTTAGCCAACATGCCAACTGGGAAGACAGCACCCAAGATAACACCCAAAACCGTCAAAACAACCGTTGCGTTAAATGGCAAACCACGTGAATCCAACTTTGCGAATGCTTGTGGCATCAAACCATCTCGACCGAATGAGTAAACCAAACGTGATCCACCAATCATCAAGGCAATCAAACCTGAGAACATTCCGACCAAGGCCACAACTGAAAGCAAGTTAGCTGTGAACAAGTGACCTGACTCACGCAATGCCCAAGCAGCAGGCTCAGCGTTGTTTGCGTACTTCGTGTACTTGTACATACCCGTCAAGACACCCGCAACACCAACGAACAAGACCGTCGCAATCAACAACGTACCAATGATGGCACGTGGCATCGTGCGTTGCGCATCCTTAACTTCAGCTGAGTTAGCAGCAATCGTATCGAATCCGATGTAAGCGAAGAAGACTTGCGCTGCACCCATGAAGATACCGTGGACACCACCAAAGTTCGTGCCAGGCACGTGCTTAGGAACGAATGGCAACCAGTTTTGCAATTGAATTGCCGTTGCACCAACAACGATGAACAAGATGATAACCGCAATCTTACCGATAACCAACCAGTTTTCAATCTTGGCTGCGCCCTTAACACCACGTGATACCAAGTGTCCGACAACCAACAATGACAAAGCACCGAACAAGTCGAACCAAGTACCATTACCTGCGTTAAACGATGCCGTTAGCGCCTTAGGAAGCGCAATTCCGAATCCTGATAAGAAGCCTTGGAAGTATGATGACCATGATGCTGAAATCAGCGCCAAGGCAATCAAGTACTCAGCCAAAACAGCCCATCCTGACAACCAACCAATGAACTCACCGTAAATAACGTTTGCCCATGAGTAGATTGATCCGGCAAATGGCATGGCAGAAGCAAATTCTGAATATGCCAACGCTGACAAACCAGCGATAATGGCGGCAATTACGAATGACAAGACAACCGCAGGACCTGCATAATCAGCGGCCACGATTCCAGGCATTGTAAAGATACCAGCTCCAACAACCGTTCCAACACCCATAGCAATCATCTCACGCATGCCAAGGACTGGCTTCAAATGTCCATCCTTGTCAGCGTAGTTTTGCGGGTCTTCCTTTCGCGCCATGCGCGAGAACAAACTCTTTTGTTCCATAAAAACTCCTCGTTTCACTACTAAAACTAATAACCTAAAACACTATTATTGCACTCTAAATAATTAAAAAATGATGTGATTATTCTACATTTAAAACCGTTTACTGTCAACATAATTAGGCACCAGAAACGCCTAATTCTCGGATATTTCCGACTTTTTATTAAATATTTTTCATAAAAACGTTTAACCGTCTGAGAAATTTTCCGTTCCTTTTTAGCTTGCGAACTAAAAGTAATAATGATAAACTTCTAATTATTAAGTACAGAAAGGGCGGTTGTCATCATGATGAACGATTTTATTAACGCAAATCAATTTGTTGGTATGACAACCACCACCTCAACCACCATTTTCGCTGGTTGGGATATTTAATGTGCTGTTAACAAACGATATTAACAGACCGTCCAACCAGTTCGACACCCTATCGCGGTGCGTGTTCGGTTGGACGGTCTTTTTGTATACACAGAGGAGAACAGGAATATGGCAGATAAAAAACCAGAGGAAGTGCAGCTTAAGCGCTCCCTGACGTCAAATCAAATGCAGATGATCGCCCTTGGTGGCACAATCGGAGTCGGACTCTTTATGGGATCAACTTCTACCATTAAGTGGACCGGACCTTCAGTATTGCTAGCCTACGCGTTCGTCGGGTTGCTTCTTTACCTGGTGATGCGTGCCTTGGGTGAGATGATTTTCATCAACCCAACGACTGGTTCATTTGCCGATTATGCAACCAATTACATTGACCCCTTGGCTGGTTACCTAACAAAGTGGAGTAACGTCTTCCAATATATCGTGGTTGGTATTAGTGAAGTCATTGCCGTTAGTACGTATCTGAATTATTGGTGGCCTAACCTACCTGGTTGGATTTCGGGTGTCGTCGTCATCGCGACTTTGACGCTGGCCAACCTCGCTTCGGCCAAAGCGTACGGTACGATGGAGTTCTACTTTGCCATGATCAAGGTGGTGACGATTATTTTGATGATTGTCATTGGTGTAATGGTCATCTTCCTTGGTCTAGGTAATCACTGGCACGCAATTGGTCTTTCAAATCTTTGGTCACACGGCGGTTTCTTTACCGGCGGTGTAAAGGGATTCATCTTCTCACTTTCAATTATTGTTGGTTCATATCAAGGAATCGAAGTGCTTGGTATCACCGCTGGTGAAGCAGCTGACCCACGCAACGCCATCGTTAAGTCAGTTAAGTCAGTTGTTTGGCGTATCTTGATTTTCTACATCGGTGCCATCTTCGTTATCGTGACGATTTACCCTTGGAACCAATTGGCTGCCGTCGGGTCACCATTCGTTGAGACGTTCTCAAAGGTTGGTATCGCCGGAGCTGCTGGAATCATTAACTTTGTTGTGTTGACGGCTGCCATGTCAGGTGCCAACTCTGGTATCTACAGTTCAAGCCGTATGTTGTACAAGTTGTCTCGTGACAAGGAAACGTCAGGCATCTTCCAAAAGTTGTCATCACACCAAGTCCCTTACGTTTCAATCTTGGGAATTTCAGGTGGTATCTTGCTTGGTTTGATTTTGAACACTGTGCTATCAATCTACAGCAAGTCTACGGCTAACATCTTCGTACTTGTTTATAGCTCAAGTGTGTTGCCTGGTATGGTGCCTTGGTTCGTTATTTTGTGGTCAGAATTGTCATTCCGCCGTTCGAACAAAGAACTGCTAAAGGATCACCCATTCAAAATGCCGCTTTATCCACTATCAAATTACTTTGCCATCTTCGCTTTGTTGCTAATCGTTGTCTTCATGTTTATCAATCCTGAGACGCGTATCTCAGTTATGATTGGTGCCGGATTCTTGATTTTGCTATCAATTTTCTTCTTCGCTACGAATAAGCACAAGCAAGTTGCTGAATAACTAAAAACAACGCCTTACACACGTAAGGCGTTGTTTTTTTAATACCCGTTAACCACTGTCCAAGTTAACGTAGTCTGGTAGCTACCAGGCATGAAATTATTACCGTTAGCATACAGTCTCAAGCCATCATTTTTCTGCCAACTAATGGCTGACAACGCTTGACCTGCGTTTGTTTGGCCAATCTGTACCCCGTCATTATCCAACGTTGTGAAATTACCATTCTCATAGTAACGCAACTTCGATGGTAAGACGGCATTGATATTATCCGTCATCTTGAACGGTGCATCTTGGCTAACAAATACCTTGAGCGCTGATTTGTCACGACGTGTATCTTTCACATCAACAACTGTATTTGGTGCATTCGTTGCATCTGTGCGATCGAACACCTGATCCGTATTCACAAACGGATGCGCACCATAATCAATGTTCTTCGGCGTGAATTTGAGCATATTGTCGGTGTAGTTTATCGTCATGCTCGTTCCGTCAGTCGTAAACTTAGTCCCGTCCGGGTTATTGCCGGTCACAAATGGCAGCGTGTCAAAGGAAAGTTGTTTACCACCGGCATCCCCAATTGTCACATCAGCAGTAAATTCAAGACTTCCCGGACCAACAAAGTTAACGTTATTAACGAGCACGACATCCGTGGTACCTTGATGAGTTACCGTATAATCGGTCCCAGCTGTGAGCGTCTTGTCGCCCAGCTTCACCTGATTAAATACCGTACCCGCTGGCACTTCGAAGCGGTAGACACCATTCGTCATTGATGATGCCTCAGCCGTATTTTTAATATCCGTCACATACCGAACTTGATCACCCGGCAAAACACTGTTAATAGTTGTGTTGGCTGCATTATGATCATCCGGATACGTCGTATTAAACAACTGATTTTGAATGGTTAACTTAACCGGATTTGCATTTTCCTGCTTCTGAACATTCACAATCGCGTCATTTGACAACAAAGTCGTCGGTGACACGTAGTAATTTGAGCCGGTTGCCAAAGCGGTATTACGCAAGGCAACATCCTCATTCACCGTCACCTTGGTTTGAACCGTCTTCGTTACCCGACCATCCACCGGAACATCACCAACCGATAGTTGAATGTGTTTTTGTCCATCCAGCGTCGTAATGCCATCTGGTAAATCATCATTGATTTCAACATTTTCCCAGGTATTTCCAAGTCCATTCAACTTTGAATTTTCAACCACAAATTGATACTCTAACGTATCACCAACTTTTGCAGTTGTACTATCTTTAAATTCAGTCTCACCAGCCGTTACATTGCGAACCAGCTTCGTTAAATTAGGTTGCTGAATAACTTCTGTATAAGCAACGGCTCCAATCATTGATTCAGCTCCAGTTGAACCACTGAATCCCCAGTAGACATTACCATTACCAAATTGCGATAGTTTTACTGTGTGGTCACCCACATTTTGACCATCAAACGTCGTATTCATCGTCCCTTGACCAGTCGATGTATTCGGCGTCCATGTAATAACAACAGAGTGCCATTTCGCATCATTCATATTAGCCTTAAAAGGCGAATAGTGCTTCATATACTTCTTACCGCCTCCAAAGAAGCCAGTACTACCATACTCATCAGGGTGGACGTATGCGACGTGACCTGACCGCCCAAGTTGATTAACAACTTGCGAATCACTATAGTCCGCGTTGGGATAGGGGTCAAATTCCACACTCAGGGCATTGCGAATATAACCACTGTAAGTGCTATTACGAATCGTTCCATAGACACCCAGACTTTCACCGTTCTGACCAAGCGCAGTTGGCCCCTGACCTTGCAAGGTGAACGTTAGTCCATCGGCATCTCCTGCCATATAGATATAGAACTTGGTCTGAAAGGGCTTATTAATATTGACGGGATTTTTATACCACATGGTTTCATAGGTACTTTTTGTCCCGTCAGAAATGATTTGCATGTTGCGATACTGATCATCCTGTTTCGGCGTGTAACCATTGATATAAAAATTTCCAGCCACGTTCGGACCTGATGACGGTGGTGCCGGCACAACACCTGCTGCCTTAACATCGTTAGACTGCGTATCCGTTAGCCCCGGCGCTAGTCCTACCGGCACACCAACGAACCCCAGCAACACAGCAGCCAACATCATCATCGTTCGCAGCCGACCATGTTTATGCTCCATCACGGTTCCTCCTTTTCACTAAGTAATACCCACCACCAGCAAGACCAGTCACGAGTAGCCCGCCACCCCAATAATAAGGCGTCCAATTATGCTTTTCGGGTTTATCCGTCGTGCCCGGCGATGGTTTTGTATTATTAAACGCTACCGTTTTTTCTTGATCATCCTTTTTAAACGTCACAGTTGCTTTGGTAAACGCATCTGGACGGCCATCTACTGGCAAAAACAGCTTAAATGGCGACTTCGGCGCGATTGTAATTGGCTGCAACGTCTTTTCAGCAACTTTCTTGTTGTGGTTATATAGCGTCAACGTTGCCTGAACCCCAGTCAACAACTGCGCTGTATCATTGTCGAATTTAAATTCGTAACCTCGCTTAGTTGTCGTGAAAACATCAGCCACATTCGTGACATCAAGACCGCTTACGGCCGTCGTTTCAGTTTCACTTGTCGCCATCACGATACTAGTAATGAGTGAGATATTATTTTTAATATCATTCTTTGATGCCTGGGCTAACTCTGTCACACGCAAACCGCCAATTTTCACCCCGTCAAATGGTTCTTGATTCGTTTTTAAATGAAACGTGATACGTTTCGTTTCATTTGGTGCGATGGTCCCCGTTTGTTTTGGTTTATCAGTCAACTTACGAATACCTTGACGCTTGTCAGTATCACGATATACTAGTTGCCCATTCTGATTTGTATAGGCATCTTCTATCTCCGCTTGATAGCGGCGCTTTTCAGTCCCCGTATTCGTGATATCAGCTTCAACAGTGTAGTCATGGTCCGCTTCATAGTGAAAACTATAAATATTCGGCTTTGCTTGCGACGCTGATTCGCTAATGACAGGCGTGACGGTTAAATCCTGACCTTTCAGCGTTGTCGCCGACACATTAGTCCCCAGTAACAATCCCAATAAACAGCTAAGGCTCAGAATCCCCCATTTCTTCATCGCTACTGTCATTTTTCTTGCTTTTTATCGCGAGTCAAATACCAGGCATAACCCATTGACCCAATTAAAATCACAACCAACGTCGAAACGCCGCCCTTCATCATGGCGCTCGTCTCTGGCAATTGTGTTTGTTCAACGATGACAGTTGGTCGATTACTGTTGCTTAAATCATCTTCAGAGCTTTGTGTTTGACTCTGATCGGCTGTTTTATTTTTTACACCAACACCGGCATCTGAATGACCATACGTTTCTGCATGAATCGTATTAACTGGTGCCGCCAACAGCGCTAGTGATAGCAACCCTGACAATAGCATCCCCACTTTTTTACGCATCATTCCTCCTCCTTTAAAACTTAACTTGCTTGATTCTGTTCCGCCTTCTTTTTACGGTGGATGTAGTACCAAATTGCCAAAATCAAAATAATCAAAATAACGGCCAAGATAATCCACTTAATCCATGGGTTGTAGTGATCATTAATCACAACTGCATCTGCAATATCAACCGTAAAGTCCTTCTCTAACGTCCAATGGTGGCCATCAGCTGTTTGTACTTCGGCTTTGTAGTGATAGTCTCCAGGCTTAATCGTCTTTTTGTCCCAATTATTGGTAAATTTGAAACTAGAATTTGGCGCCATGCTCAACCCAGTTTCCGTCGTCTTACCCATCACTTTGCCATCATCTTTAGTCGTAATCGTGGCGTTCACCGTCATATCACTGATAATGGCTGGCTTGATATTCTTGTAAACCGACTTCACCTCAATATCTGTGCCAACACGACCGGCTTTAATTTCACCCAACTTCAAATCAGGCTCAGCTGTTTTGTCTTCTTCTTTCAAAACAACCGACATCGTGTAAGCAAACTTATTCTTTACGCTCACACCTTTGTGGGTTAATGGATTTTCTTCAGTCGCTGACTTTACTAATAAACCACCTACCACAACACCTTCAAACGGCTTCTTTGGTGTCGTAAACGTAAACGGCACTTCCACAATTTCGTTAGCGGGAATCGTGACGGTCTTTTTGTGATCCGCCTTGCGAACAATATTGCGGAACTTCACCGGTGCCGTAGTCGTTTTAGGTGCTTTTACACGATCAATCGACAAAACGCCCGAATCAGCCGTGTATGATGTCGTTGGCTGAATCGTTACTTTTTGATCTTCCTTAGATAAATTAGCGATCTTAAGTTTGATGGTTTCTTTTTGACCAGGTGTTACCTTTAAATTAAAAATACCGTTCTGCGCAATTTGGTTTTCTGGATATACCGGCGCAATCGCTATTTCTGATGTCCCGGTTGCATGAGCGGTTACCGCACTAAACGGGAACACAAGCAACATTGCTAACACCATAAATAGCGGCTTCAATAAACGCTTAAACGTCATTGTCATGATGGTTATTTTTCTCCCTCTGTATCAGTTTCACCCCTAAATAAACAAAAGGACCCTTATTCAGGGTCCCTAAAAAGATGCGAAGTTTTAGTTTACCGAAGCATTAGGCGTTGCGTTTAGTGTCCATGTAATAGGCGCATCGTATTGACCGGCTGGTACGTTAGCACCCATGTCCAATGATGCCGTGTTAGCCTTGTTGTAGTAAACACTCGTGCTTCCGTAACCCGTACCTTGTGCTGATTGCATGACACGGTGTTGCGTCTTGTCACCTGAAACAAGCTTTGGTTGGTACAAGCTTGGCATCTTACCTGACGTGTTCTCACCTGAAGTTTGCTTCAAGTTGATTGCCCAGTCAGAAAGGTTTGCAACGGCAGTACCGTCAACGTTAGCAAAATCACCCAACGTTGCCGTCAATTGCCAAGGCATTGTCGTCGTTGTCGTTGAACCCTCTTCACCTGAAGTTGACGTACGTGAATCCGTAACCTTCAAAAGTCCTGAATCGTTTCCGTCGTCAGAAATCAAACCTTGGTTGTTAATCAATGGCAAGTTCTTGTTTGCCGTCTTTGATTGCGCCGTCAAACCGAAGTTCATGTCAGGCACAGCATCCAAAGTCAAGAATCCTTCTTCAACCTTTACCGTGGCATCTGAGTTACCTGATACAGATCCGTTTGCATCGTTCTTAGTTGTGCTTGTAGCTGCTGGCAAAGTTGAATCAGCGTTTGCAACAACTCCAGTAGTTCCCACTACAGCTGCCAAAACGGCAGCACTAGCCAAAATTGACTTGTATGACATAGTTCCTCACCTCAAAAATCTTATTTGTAACTTAAGTACAAGATGATATTACCTAAATTACTTACATTAAGTTGGCGCCGTTTTTACCAAAACCGAAATTTTCCACTAAGCAATTCATACCGTTAACCACTATATATAGGAAAAAGGCAATCGTGAACAAATCACAATCGCCTTTTCAAATTACTGCTTATTCTTGTAGTAAAGGTAAACCGGCACGCCGACACCCACGAAGATGAATGAAATCAAGACCATCGTAAAGCTTGAGATCAATGTGTTTACCAAAATGAACAATGCGCCCAAGATGGCAACCAATGGGATGAATGGGAATAGCGGTACGCTAAACACTTCCGGATCCTTTTCTAAACCAGCCTTCTTATTACAGGCACGCAAGATGAAAATACCAAAGAACGTCGCCGTGTAGAACAACCAGATAACAAACACAGCCATGTCTGACAACCAGTCAGCCTTTGATGTGAACATCAATGCACCAGCCAATACAGCCGTCGTCCAAAGTGCGCCAACCGGTGCTTGCGCCTTGTTCAACGTGCCCAAGAACTTAGGCAACACACCATCATGTGACATGGCATAAACCATTCGAGGGAATGCTAGCATCTTACCATTCAACGTTCCGGCCATTGAGACCAAGATACCAACTGACAACAAGCGACCACCTAACTCACCGAACGCTGACTTAGCCACTTCGAATGTGACGTTGTTGCCCAACTTCACGATTTGATCAGCTGGCATTGCACGGTAAACACCGTATGACACACCAACGTAGGCAATCATAACAATCAAGACACCCCAAATGATTGAACGTGGAATGTTACGACGTGGGTCCTTCAACTCACCACCCAAGTTCGTCAACGTTGCCCAACCATCGTACGCAAACAACGTTGCCAACACAGCCATTCCAAAGTTACCGGTTGCCGTTGATGACAATTGTGAAACCGTTTGGCCCAACGCATCAGCCTTACCGAAGAACAAACCGAACACCATCAACACGGCAATCGGAATCAACTTAATACTTGTTGTTGCGACTTGGAACATTGAGGCAATGCGATTATCCAATGAGTTCATCGCCGTCACTAATACCAACGCTGCCAAACCAATCCAGACGACGCTGCTCTCTGGTAACCCAAAGAAATTCGCAAACAAGTAGGCAAAGTAAGCTGAGATTGAGGCCACAATAGCTGGTGCATAGACAACAACCTGCGTCCAGCCCGTCAAGAAGCCCCAAAACTTACCATAAAGCTTTTCCATGTAGATGTAGATACCACCCGTTTGCGGGATGTGTGCCCCGATTTCAGAAATCGTCAAACCGGCTGCCAACGTTACCACACCACCAGCAATCCAGGCCCACAAAGCACCCGTTGTGCTACCAGCGGTCTCCAAAACTTGCCCTTGCTTGAAGAAAATACCTGATCCAATAACCGTTCCGATAACGATTGAAATACCCGTCCAAACACCCATTGAGCGTTTCAAATGTCGTTCATTGCCTACCATAATGTCTACCTCATCTTTCCTTAAAGCCCCTACTAAGTATACAAAAAAGCCACCCAACCCCTGGTATGCCTATACAGTCTGTGTATAGGGGTACCAACATGGTTGAGTGGCTTTGTGAAATACAATTATTATTGCACGTCAAAGTTACTCAACCACAAACGGGTGGTTGAGTCAGAGGACGTCGTCATGATCATAGCTGTGCTAATTCGATTATTCATAGGTCTGCCCTCCTTTTGGCGTTTTTAGTATGGTTAGAACTTTATCATCTAGGTATAGGGTTTGTCTAGCCTTTTCTCATTTTATTTACATTTTTAGTTTTTGCAGATTTTGGAATTTATATAACTTGATATGTCGCCACTGGCGTCACGAGGCATGGCGGTTGGTTGGGCTGGCACGACACTAACCACAAAAAAATCCATCATCCGCAACCAAACGAATGATGGATTAAAGCTTATTTATTAACCGGCCATTGTAACCAAGATACCACCTAGCATAACAAAGATCGCACCGATTCCAATTCCGATGATTTGGCGCTTCGTCTTGCGCTCCTTCAAGATGATGATGGCTCCCATCGTTGAAACGATGATTCCCATTTGTGACAACGTTGATGCCTTGGCTTGTCCAACTGCTGGATTCAACACTGCCAAACGGATCATCACTTCACCAGTCCCCCACATCACACCGGCGATTCCGTTCTTAGCCGTTTCCTTCGTCAACAATGGCAAGCTCAAGTTTCCACCGTTAAAGATGATAATACCGAAGACCAACGCACCGATTGTTTGTCCAATCGCAATTGGCAATGATAATGCCATTGTGTTGTGCAACGTACCCGTGTTTACGTGAACCAAATCAAGAATAGCAACCGTCTTCGGAATCATGAAGTAAATCATGTAGGCAAAGACGGAGATAGCTGTTAGACGAACACCGTCTTTGTTCAAGTTAGATGGCTTACCTGAAATCAAGAACACACCAATAATTACTGAGGCAATGGCCAACAAACCAATTGTCCATTGGTGTGCGCCCGTCCATTCTCCAAACACGGCTGCACCGACCAAGGCATTCACAGCAATTTGTCCGGCAGTGTTCAAACCTGACGCTTGTGATACACCCATCTTCTTAAAGGCGGCTAGTTGGAAACTCGTTCCAGCTGCCCAGGCAATTCCTGAAAGGACGTACGTCAACCCTGCCATACTAAAGACAACTGATGTGGTTGGTGCTTCAACGTATGCGTACACGCCAACAACAATTGAGAATACTAGTGATCCAAGTGCACCACCTAAAATTTGATTTGCGACACGGCCACCAGCCCAGCCGTTCACAATTCCCATCGCACCCCACAAAACCGCAGGAATCAAAGCAAGCATAATTGACATGTACCAATTCTCTCTTTCAATCTCTTAATCAATGTAAATTACTATAGCACCGTGCATTAACCGCGCGAATTAAAAAGGGAACAAAATAGACCAATTGTCAAATTGGCGTATACCATTTCTGACAATTGGTCTAGTTTTTTTATTATTGAATTGCTTCTGAACCTGCATCCTTAGGCAGCGTCAAAATCTCCAACATTGGTATGATGGCGAATACACCCAGGACAACGAAGCCCCATGAGTACGCGCCTTGCAATGAGAAATGCGTTTGGAACAAGTGAATAATCGCCGTAATCAATGAAATACCCAATCCTTGTCCCATACTTTGCGTAACCGCTGTTAACGTATTGGCACCGTTACGGTCTTCTGGCGCGATTTCAGTGAATTGCAATCCGTTATATGACGTAAACGCCAATGAACGGCCGACACCAGAAATCAAAGCCAACAACATAATCCAAACAGCTGGTGACGTTGGACGAACCAACGCCAAAGCAAATGAACTTAAAGCTAACATCGAGAACGAGGCAACCAATGCACCGCGGAAGCCCATCTTGCGAATAATTGGATTCGTGAATGGCTTGATCCCAATATTACCCACGAAGATAAACAACACATACCAACCTGCACGCGCAGCCGTCCAGCCAAATACCGTTTGGAGCAAGACCGTCAAAACATATGGCAAACTAGCAATCGTCACTTGGAAGATGGTCCCACCAGTTTGGAAAACACGGAACGTCGCTACCTTCATGGCATCAACTGAGAATAATGGATTCTCAGCCTTACGCAAGTGGAAGAAGACATTCACACCTAACAAGATACCAATGACTACCAGAATCAATCCGTACCAAACAACTGCACCAGTACGAGCGACCATCTCTGCCCCCGCCAACAAAGCAACCGATGCCAAGGCCAACTCAATGAAACCACGCACGTCAAAGGCACGTGCTTGCTTAACCTCATCCTTTGGCAATAAATGCAACCCGATCAAAAAGGCGATAATACCGATTGGCAAATTAATCAAGAAAATCCAGTGCCAAGTGAAGTATGTGACGAACATACCACCAATCACCGGTGCCAATGCCGGTGCGACCAATGATGGCCACACTAGATAACTAATCATACGGAGTAGCTGATTAGCTGGCGTCTTTTCCAACACAATCAAACGTGCCGTTGGCGTCATCATGGCACCAGCGATTCCTTGAATTACGCGCATCGTTAATAGCACAGCGAAATTTGGCGCTAAAGCACTACCCAAAGAACTAACCGTAAACAGTGCCACAGCTAACAACCAAATGCGCTTGTTGCCCAAACGTTGCGCAATCCAACCACTCAATGGAATAAACACGGCAACTGCAATCATATATGTACTTACCAACAAACTAATTGTGGCAGCAGACACATTAAAGTTCTGCGCCATTTTTGGCAATGCCGTCGTGACGATTGTACCGTCCATGACATCCATAAATAAACTAGCCGCCATCAATAAGGCAACTTTTATTTCTCTGCTCATTTCCCACCTTTGATCCTATATTTTCTCAATCTGATTGTTCCATGTGAAACAATCGGTCGGATATCTCTATCACAGCAGCTGTTGGTCTAAAACCTCTGACTTCAGTCAGGGGCAAGACCAAAGACGCACCTGATAAGGGCGACTTGGTCACGTCGGAGGTATAAAACCTCCGACATTCCCAGTCTGCTTTATGTATCTCTCCCCTATATGAGAGACAAAACTACGAGAAACTATGCTACGCCTTTTAATTACACCGCGCAAGAAATAGTGTCATACAACATTTTTAAAATTGATTAAACACATAATTTAACAAATCACCGACAAAGCGCTACACTAATAAACGTAGACATACACGCCGGGCCAAACACCTGACGCGCAATTAATGTGCAGGAGGTAATGGAATTATGTCACAAAAGAATAAGTTGAAGAAGTTGTTGGAAAAGAAGGGGATTGAGTCAATTAACGTTGACGGTACACCAACACCTGTTCAAAGTGCCAAGGAGCTTGATTTGATTGAAGCTGCCAAGGCAAACGGCATTATGTAATTCTGACTATGCAAAATAGGACGCACAACCAAATGGTTGTGCGTCCTATTTTTTTAATCGTGCGCGATACGTGCTTGTGCTGCAGCGGCAATGGCTGACACAATATCATCAATAAATGTGTTCACGCGGCCACCACGGTGTTGTTCGTCGTTCAAGCGACCAACAATACCTGGCTTCATACGATCGAGGTAACCAAAGTTCGTCCATGAAATTGTGCCGTACACACCCAAAATAGACATCACAAGTTGTTCATCAATACCATATGTTCCGTGGTCGCGGTCGATGCGACTTTGCAATGGTTGTGGCAATTGCTTCGCTTCTGCCAAATCATCGATGGCTAGACCAGTCATAACCGCATCTTGCACTTCAGTCTTGTGCAAAACGTGTTGGACTGAATCAATCGCATCATCCATCGTCAAATCAGGAATAATCGCACGTTGTCCAAACAAGACTAACTCTGCAATATCCTTCAACTCAACACCACGCGCATTAAGCATCGCAACAACATCTTCGTAATAATCACGTTCTGTAAATAACATAATAATAAATCCCTCTACCCGTATTGTAACAACAGGCGATTGTTTCACATGAAACAATCGCCTGATTTTAATCTTTAATTAAAAGGTAAATACCGTCTTACCTGCCAATGAGGCTTGGCGAGCTGCTGCATGTGCTTCACGCAATGCTTCAACTGAGAATGGCTTAATATCCCCAACCTTAACCACAATCTTACCAGCAGCCATGTCATCCAACAACGCTGCCAAGTTTGGACGCTTACCATTTTGATAAGTGTGAACCGCGTCAATATCAAACTTGCTAATTGCGTCTTCATCAAAACCAGTCAAGTTACGCAACTTACCGCCTTGCTTCAACACCTTTGCTGATTGAATGGCAACATCCCCACCAATTGTATCCAACACAGCATCAAAGTCTGACAAGTCATTCTCATAAGCCGTGTGGTAGTCAACAGGCGTTACATCCCCCAATGACTTTAGATAGTCAAAGTCAGCTGGCTTGGCCGTCGCATAGACAATTGCACCACGGTTCAAGGCTGCTTGAATGGCAACTGAGCCAACACTACCAGCACCACCTTGAATCAAAACCTTTTGACCAGGTTGCACATCCAAATCATCCGTAATCATTTGGTAGCCAGTTGCCGCACCGACAACAGCAGCAACTGCGTGGACATCATCAACACCATCTGGCACCTTAGCAACTGCAGATTGACCAACCGGAACTTCTTCGGCATACGTTTGGTGGTGACGCGTTGCAGCAACACGATCGCCAACCTTAAAGTCAGTTACTTCTTCCCCAACTGCGATAACTTCACCAACAACACTTGAACCAGGAATCAACGGTAGCTTGTCTGCCTCACCCATCAACCCTTGTACAAACTTCACATCATAAGGATCAATTGCAGTTGCATGATTCTTAATCAATACTTGCTTCTTCAAAATCTTAGGCGTGTCGACTTCAACTTCCTCAAGTACATCAACATCCCCAAATTCCTTAATTTGTACTGCCTTCATGATGAAATCCCTCCTTGGTTTGACCAATCTTGATTTGTTGATTTTATTTTAGCCTCTTTCGTCACGAGTGTGCAAAATAAAGGCATTATTTTTGTCCTGAAAACAAAAATGCGTATCGTCACACGGACGATACGCATTTTAATGATTGATTATTAGTCTTCTTCAGAACCCAAACCAAACTTAGCAACTACGGCTGCCAAAGCGGCACCAACCAATGGACCTACGATGTAGGCACCGATGTTAGTCAATGCAGCTGATGAACCGAAGATTGCAAGGAAGGCAGCAGGTGCCAATGAACGAGCAGGGTTCAATGATGCACCAGTTGCTTGCAAACCAAGCATAATCAATGCAGCCAACGTCAAACCAATGACGAATGGTGCAACTGATGAGATAGCTGCGTTCTTCTTAGCAGTAACCATCAAGATTACCAAGACAAAGATGAACGTCAAGAATGCTTCGATCAATGAAGCTGACAAGAATGAAATTGGTGACGTAAAGTTCGTTTGACCAAATCCAACTTGCTTAATCGTTGCTGCTGGAGCACCGAAAGCCTTCATGAATCCCAAAACAACGGCTGAACCTGCAAAGGCACCGATGATTTGTGAAACAACGTAACCCAAGAAATCCATCCATGAGATGCGACCGTTAATGGCAGCAGCAAATGAAACAGCTGAGTTAAAGTGACCACCTGAGATTGAACCAAAGGCGTATGCTCCGGCTACAACAGCCAAACCAAAGGCCAAAGCAACTGGCAATGGACCAGCTTGAGTTCCGACGAAGACAACAACGCCAGTTCCCATGGCAACCAACATCAACGTTCCGAAGAACTCGGCAAGATACTTGCGCATGTTTTCCATGATAAAAAACTCCCTTAATTTACATTTGTACGATAACCGTACGAGATTAATAATTTCTGTCCCTACTATATAACACAACCAGTCTTAAATTCAGCTTTAAGGTTTGGCATTAAAAGAATTTTAAGTTTAACGACCAATAATTTTGCTTGCTGCGCGGTCTAGTGCAAGCCAAACATTCATGGCATTTGCCTTAAATTGCTCAATGTAGCTAGGTTGTTCATCTTCCGGCTTTGCTTCACCTTCATAGGCGTTCCCAATACCGAATACTTGTAGGGCGCGGAAATCCTCATCCCAACGAACCGTAAAGTAATTACCTTCCATGCGCTCATCGATAATGTCTTGGAAACCTAGCTTTAGCGCTTCCTTAATCACATCATCTTCACTAACTGGGAAGCCACGTGCTGCCATCAAAGCAACACGGTCAGCCACTTGCGTCATATCTTCTGGGATTGATCCTTCATTCATTATGAATAGTCCTTCTTTCCTTCACTTACTTTGTGTCAATCTAAACACGCTCCTAAAGACATTTTAGCAGTGACTTGCGATATAATAAACTGTGAACGTCCTAATCGACGTTTTTGCTATTATACCTATTAAATTAAGGAGGTTACTTTTCATGGTTGAAGCAGTAACCGCACAAGACATGCAACGATTCGATCGTTACACGATTGAAGAAATTGGTGTGCCCTCATTAGTTTTGATGGAGCGCGCCGCAATGTCTGTGATTGATGTTCTCGCAGCTGGGTCATTCGACTTGGCTAACGTCCTCGTCATCGCCGGTTTGGGTAACAACGGTGGTGATGGTGTCGCTATTGCTCGTATGTTGACCCAAAAAGGTGTCAACGTTGACCTACTTATCCTAGGTGACGAACACCGCGCGACGGCTAACACAGCTACCCAATTGAAGATTGCGCGCGGATACGGCATTGAAACACAAAATCGTGTCCGTGATTTCCGTAATTACACGGTTATCGTCGATGCTTTGTTTGGAATTGGCCTTTCTAAGCCCGTTCCAAGCAAACTTGGTGATATTATTAAACGAGTGAATGCCGCAAACATTCCAGTGGTCTCAGTTGATGTGCCATCTGGCTTGCACGCGACAACGGGAGAAATCCTTGGCTCTGCCATTCGTGCCACAGCAACGGTAACCTTTGCCTACCCAAAGCAAGGGTTGCTACAAAACGAAGGTTTGAAGCGTGCCGGTAACATCTACGTGAAGGATATCGGTATCTATTCACCCGAAGAATTAGCAGCATTTAAGCAGGAAGAGAGTGAGAACTAATGAATATTGCATTGGTCGGAGCTGGTCCTCGAAACTTGACGTTGGTTGAGCGCTTGATGGCGCACGCCAAGAAGACGACTGACCCCGTAGACATTACGTTATACGACCCATTCCCAATCGGAGGTCGTGTTTGGAATCCAGATCAAGATCCAACATTTTTGATGAACACTGTGACGCAACAATTGACGTTGTTCACAGATCCATCAGTTCCTAACCATGCATCTACTGCCCTATACGGACCTAACTTCTACGAGTGGGCTGTAACTTACGGTAAGGAATATGTTAAGATGCACAACTTCGAAAACGAAGCTTACTTCTTGGACGAGTTGACGCGTATTAACCCTAACCGTTTCACTTCACGTGCCTTGTTTGGTGTGTACTCACAATGGTTCTTTGAACACTTGGGTGCCCACGTACCAGCTAACGTGACGTTGTCATATGAACGCAAGTCTGTTGCAGACGTTGTGAAGAATGGTGACGAATACACGGTAACTTTGGATGACAATTCATCAGTTAAGGCTGATCACGTTGTTATGGCTTTGGGTCACGTTGATAACGACTTGGACGACGAGCAAAAGGTTTTCGCTGACGCAGCAGATGAAAATGCTGACTTGTTGTACGTTGCACCAACGCACCCATCAGAAGCTGACTTGGATGCCGTTCCAGCTCGCGAAAAGGTTGTTTTGCGTGGTTTGGGATTGAGTTTCTTTGACTACATCGCCAAGTTGACTATCAGCCGTGGCGGTCGCTTCTCTCGTGATAACAACGGTGTTTTGTACTACTTGCCATCAGGTAAGGAACCACACATGATTGCCGGTTCTCGCAAGGGATTGCCTATGCACGCCCGCGGTGTTAACCAAAAGGTCGAAGCTGAAGGTTACCAACCAAAGTTCTTTACTAACGAAAACTTGGACGCCTTGGCTGCAAAGTCAAACGGTCAAGTTTCTTACGATGAATTCTTCACGCTATTGCGTAAGGAATTGGAGTACAAGCACTACCAAAACACGATTAACGATTTGGGTGTGACTTGGCCATTTAACGCCGAAACGTTTATGAACGCTTTGGCCGAAAGTGACAACTTGAATGAAACTGCCCGTAAGTTTGGTATTTCCGAAGAATACATCATGGACTGGGAGCGCATTTTGAACCCAGTCAACGATGTTCCTGCAGAAGTTGAATACAGCGACTTCATGATGAACTACCTAACTTGGGACATCAACGATGCTTACCAAGGTAACAACGACGCGCCATATGCCGGTGCATTCGACATGTTGCGTGACGTTCGTGGTATCATCCGTCACTACTTGGACGCTGGTTACTTGTCAGCTGACGAGTACGCCAAGTTCCTTTCAAAGTTCAACCCATTCAACTCATTGATTTCCGTTGGACCTCCTGTCCTACGTGTTGAGCAAATGCGTGCTTTGATTGAAGCTGGCGTTTTGACGATTGCTGGTCCTGGCTTGGCCGTTACTGTCCAAGATGATCACTACCTAGCAACGGATAACCGTGGTAACTCATGGACTGTTAACAACCTTGTTGAAGCTCGTTTGTTCTCTGTTTCATTGGCAAACTCAGTTAACCCATTGGTTGCTAACTTGCGTGATCGTGGCGTTTTGAGCGCTGCAGAATACACGAAGGCCGACGGATCTACTTATGTTGTTGGCGGTACTCGTATGAACAAGGAAACGTTGGTTGTTATCGATGAAAACGATAACGAAGTCGACGGCTTGTACGTATGGGGTGTCCCTACTGAAGGTTGGTCATGGTTTACGACGTTCGCACCTCGTTCAGGTGTAAACGACAAGAACTTGCGTGATGCCGAAAACATCGCACACCACATCTTTGGTTAATAATTAAAGATTAAAAGTAATAGCACCAACTCGCGTAACCATGCGGGTTGGTGCTATTTTTGTGCCCAAAACAGCGTCATATCAATTGTTTTCACATTTGCAAAGATTTTCTAAAGGGTGTATATTAGGTTTATCCTAATGTTAGGATAAACCTAATATAAACAAATAGAGGTCATTCTGATGGTTGATGTCTACCAAAAAGAAACCGCCAGGCACGTGATGGTTATCGACTCAAAAAGCTTTTATGCTAGCGTTGAAAGCGTCGATTTAGGCCTTAACCCCCTCAAGTCGCTCCTAGTTGTTATGAGCCAACAAGAAAACACAAATGGCGGACTTGTCTTAGCCGCCTCACCCCAGGCTAAAAAAGTACTTGGGGTGTCCAATGTGATGCGTCAGCGCGATGTGCCGCGTGATCCTCGGTTGGCGATTGTCCAACCTCGTATGAATTACTATATTCAAAAAAACAAACAAATTAATGACATCTATCGGAAGTTTGTCGCTGACGAGGATTTACACATCTATTCAATCGATGAATCATTACTCGACCTAACTGATAGTTGGCGCTATTTAGAGTCCAAATATCATCGTACCCTGACGGATTACGAAGTTGCCCGCATCATTCAGCAAGAAGTTCGTGACGCAACCGGTATCTATCTAACCGTCGGCATCGGTGACAATCCGGCGATGGCTAAAATGGCGCTCGATTTAACTGCCAAGCATGCCACCGATTTAATTGGTGAATGGCATTATGAAACCATCCCCGATGTTTTGTGGCCAATCGAAAAACTTGATGACGTTTGGAGCATTGGCTCACGTACCGCTAAAAAATTACGCCGTTTAGGTATTTTTTCAATGCGCGATTTGGCTGCAGCTAACCCCTACCGGCTTAAAGAAAAATTCGGCGTTAAAGGCGTCGAACTTTACGCACTTGCCTGGGGCATTGACCGTAGTTTGATTAAACACAAATATCGGCCAAAAGAGAGTTCGTTTAGCAACGGGCAAGTTCTTCCTCGGGACTACGACAATCCGGTCGAAATTGAAGTCGTGATTCGTGAAATTGGTGAGCAGGTCGCGAGTCGTTTACGTGCCAAAAACGTGGTTGCCAGTCAGATTAGCCTTGGCATCGGCTTTGGTTATCGTGAAACAAATCAAACTCACGGCTTCGGAGGGCAATTAACGATTGATGCAACCAATCTTAGTTTGCCAATCACCAATGCCCTCCGCGACATTTTTAGACAACATTACGAGGGACAAGTTGTGCGCAACGTTTACGTCAGTGCCGGTCGTTTAGCACCCGAAGGCGTTGAACAAATCGACCTTTTTACCCCTGTTGTGATTAATACGCGCCAACGAACCATCGATACCGTCATTGATGATATCCGTAAAAAATTTGGCGTTGGCGCTGTCTTCAAAAGTTCCAGTGTTGCCGGTGGCACAATGCTTAACCGTATCGGTCTGGTCGGTGGTCACAACGGAGGAAACGCTTATGGATGATGAACATGATATGTTCGAACGGGCAGCCTATTTTTTCAGTCATGATTATCAAGATCGTGGCATGGTTAAATGGCAGGGGTACTACCTTTCTGACCACACTGAAGACGTTAAAAAGAAGGAAGCCTTAGAATTTGCCCGTCAAAATCGTAAGCGCATGCCAGAAATGAGCTTAGCTGATATGACTGCCATCATATTCGATGCTTTCGGCCGACACGAAGAAGTAGCCGTGCAAGAAAATTATTCAGATACAGATGGTGCGGTGCCACCGATTATAACCGGTTTAGTCACCGGTTATACCGAATCAGACATCATTATCGGCGACACCCGCATACCGTTAGCCAATTTATGGTGGGCACAAAAAACGCAGTGATTCAATCGCGAATCACTGCGTTTTTCATTAATTAAGCTTCAACCAATTGCTTGGCCAAATAGAAGCAACCTAGAATACCGGCATTATCACCATTCCCGACCGTTACCAAGTACTTGTCCAAATCATCAACTGGTAGGTAATCTGCCAGTTGTTCAGCAAATGACTTGCGCACCATTGGCAACAATACTTCACGGTGTGGCACCCCACCACCAAATACAATGCGATCTGGACGCAAAATAACGGTGTATGTAACGGCTGCTTGCGCCAAGTAGTACGCTTCGATTTCCCAGGCCAAGTGATCATCTGGCAATGACTTAGCCGACTCTTGCCAGCGGTCTTCAATAGCTGGACCGGCTGCCAATCCTTCCAAGCAGTTATCGCCGTGGAACGGGCAGTGACCAACGTAAGAATCTTGTGGGTGCTTACGCATCATAATATGCCCGGCCTCTGGGTGAGAATTACCACTTAATAACTGCCCATGTTGAATAATACCCGCTCCGACACCCGTCCCAACGGTTAGATAGACGACATTTTCAACGTCTTTAGCTGCACCTGATACATATTCAGCCCAGCCAGCACCGTTCACATCCGTCGTCCAGAAGTACGGGATGTCACGCCATGCCTTCATTGCACCGAGAAAATCATATCCCGACCAGCCACGCTTGGGTGTGTCCAAGACATAACCATAGGTACGACTATCCGGATTGATATCAATCGGCCCAAACGCCGCAATCCCGATGGCTGCGATGTCATCATAGCGATCAAAGAAATCGATTACTTGTGCAATCGTTCCCGCACCGTCCAACGTCGGAAAACTTTCACGTGCGACAACGACATCTGGATTTTCAGCCTCTGCTACCGCAACCACAAACTTTGTACCACCTGCTTCAATAGCTCCCAAAAGTGCCATAATTTTAATTCCCCCAATTTAAAACACTTACAATACTGACAACTTTGAAATCAAAATTGCCCCGATAATTACCAACACCGTTCCCAAGAAAATATATCCCATTTGGCGGGTTGTTTTACGTTCACCAAGAATGAAAATAGCGCCGAACGTCCCTACGATAATTCCAGTCTGAGAAAGCGTTGTTGCTGTTGCTTGCCCCACTTCTGGATTTCCTGTTGAGATGAACATAAAGACGTTTCCAAGTGCCCAAACTAATCCAGTAATAATTTGGCGTGCCGTACCAATCTTGAAAATGTTGCGCGTCTCCTTGAAGTAAAAGGCCACAATCAGCAAAGCGCCTAGAATTTGTCCAATCGACTGTGGCGCAACAATTGCCGTCATGTAATCCAAACCATTATTTTGGTTGTGGATGGCATCTGAAATGTAGCCCCACTTATTCAACAAGTTCGGCAAAACAAAATACATCATAAAGGCCAGCGTAGAGACGATGACCGCCGTCACACCACCCTTAAAATCACGTTCTGGGTTGGTTTCGACCGGTGCATTCTTATCGCGTACCGTCGTCAAAAGTGCTCCACCGGTTACTAACGCGATTGATAGCAATCCAAAGAACCACATGCGACCCGTGTGCCATTCACCCAGCACTGCAGCTGCCATCAAGGCATTTCCAACAATTTGACCAGATGTCGATAACGGATTTCCAATCGACACCCCTAATTTCTTAAAGCCAATCAGTTGACCAACCTGACCAACTGCCCAGATTAATCCTGAGATAAATCCTACCAACCAAATACGTGAATTAAATGCATAATCCATGCCGGCATTCGGAATAACAAAAAATGCCAGTGTACCAAAACCAAGCAAGATGGCCCCAATCGTCATCCCCATGATTCCTTGAGCAGCCGTTCCACCAGCCTTGGTGGTCACAATTCCTACTGACCCCCAGGCTAACGCTGGTACCAACGCAATCAATATCGACATGTCAATAATTCCTCCTAATCAAAAATTCCTATCAACACGTATTACGCTACTCGTATGAAAACGCTTTCACAAGTTTCATTTTTTAACGAGTCGTCATTTTTCAGATAGATGCGTAAAAAAGCTGGGTGACATTGACCATTAAATCAATATCATCCAGCTTATTAATTACATATTAATTGTTTACTTTTCAAACAATTCTAAACCTTCACGACCAACGTAAATCGCAAATAGAATTGCTGCCACTGCATCAGCCCACCATAGGCCAAACAATGCCGTTAACACCATACCACCCAACACAAGGCCAGCTAGCACCGCACAAGTGACGTTACACATCGCATCATCACGCAATGCTTCAGATTGGATGCGATCACCAATGCGACGCTTCATCGTCGTCATGATTGGCATCAAGATAACTGACATAATCGCAATAACCAAACCAACGCCACTTTCCGCTGGCATTTCATGGTTAGTCAAATTCATAATTGAGGTAATCAAGACATAGCCCGATAGCAATAGTAGAATTCCCTTCACCAAACGGCTAGCCGTGCGTTCAACCCGTACCACTGTCTTGGCATCTGCCCCGTTATATTCAGCACGCAAGCGCCAAATTAAAATGCCACCAGCGACTGTTTCCAGAAATGCATCAAGACCAAATGCAATCAACAAAATTGACCCAGCGTGAATCCCCGCAGACACACCAAGCACAAATTCAATCGCCATCCATGCCATTGAAATCACTTCTAATTGAATGCCCCGCGCTAATAATTTCTGTCGTACTTCCATTTCATTTTCTCCCCGTTCAATACATGTCATTTATTTCATATGTTTATTATAACATAAGTTTGAGAAAAAGTGCACAATTCAAAAAACGACCCTGGTTGTTAACCCAAGGTCGTTTTTTGTTTCACGTGGAACAAATCGACTAATTCATTCGTGAATGTTTCATGCCGTACGTTAAGTACAAAATAATTCCCAATACAAACCACACTAGCGCTGCCACTAATGTCTCAAGATGTAATTGTGTAATCAAGAAAAACGTGAACAACGCTGACAAAATTGGCAATACCGGATAGCCTGGCATCTTGTAACCGTCTTGGCGCACATCCGCACGCTTACGCAATGGTAAGATTCCCAATGACACCACCATAAACGCCAACAATGTACCCATATTCACCAAATCAACCAACTTCTCTAGCGGTACGAATCCACCAAAGAACGCCACGACAATCGTTGCAATTCCCAACGCACGTTCTGGCTCACCTTGCTTGCTCAACTTGCCTAGTCCACCTGGGAGCAGACCGTCACGACCAACAGCATAAATCAATCGTGAAGAAGCATATAGCATCGTCACCATCATTGTGAACATCCCAATCAACGCACCAATTGTGATGATTAAGGCGGCCCAATGTTGGCCAACTTGTTGCATCGCAAATGCTGCCGGATCAGCGACATTCAACTTTGAGTAATGCACCATTCCCGTCAAAACTAGTGCAACTAACCCGTACAAAACAGCGGCCACAATCAATGTCCCGATAATTCCAATTGGCATATCACGCTTCGGATTTTTCACCTCAGCAGCCGTCGCTGACAAAGCATCAAACCCTAGAAAGGCGAAGAACACCATCGACGTTCCAGCGAAGACACCTTGAATACCGAATGCACCATCCATGCGCTTGGGAATTAACGGGGTCAAATTATCAGCTTTGATAAAGAAAAATCCGACAATAATGAACAATATAATAATACCGATTTTTAAGAGCACCATGGCATTTTGAACGCGCTTAGACTCGGTCATTCCCCCTCGCAACAGCAGCCCAATTAACAAGACGATCACAACTGCCACAATATTCACGACCGTTCCTTCAGCCGGATTATAAGCACCTGACAACGCGGTTGGCAACTTGAAGAATGGCGACATCAGATTAGCAAAGTAGGCTGACCATCCTGTCGAAACAGCTGCCACGCCCAAGGCATATTCCAAAATCAATGCCCAGCCAAGAATCCATCCAATTACCTCACCAAAGATAACATTACCGTATGAATAAGCTGATCCAGCTACCGGCATTGCCGAAGCCGTTTCAGAATATGCCATCGCCACCAACCCAGACACAACAGCTGCGATAATAAAACTAAAAATCACACCTGGTCCGGCTGTCGTTGCAGCAACCGTACCTGGCAAAATAAAAATACCAGTTCCAATAACCGCCCCAATTCCTAATCCAATTAAATCTTTAGCCGTTAAAGACTTCGAAAAATCCGCATCGCTCTTCAAATAAGTCTCTAACGATTCTTTACGAAACATCCGCTTTAGTAACGACATATAAACACACCTCTTCCCAAATGACAAAAGCCCCAGTAAATAAAAAGCACGCATCAGATACCAATTCAGTATCCGATACGTGCTAAATGAGTTTCATACAAACTAATTGCTTAGTCGTCTGATGTCTCACACACTCGGATACTTTACCGTCATCCGAGTGTTCAACGCAAAATAACTTTACGATTGATTCGGATGACTAACCGAAAAACGTAAAGTAGAAAAACGCTTGCGTTGATGACATAACTAATTGCATGAATTTCATTCCCTTTGACTTTGATTAACGCCGATTCACTTTGAATCAACGGCCCCTTTAAATGACCCCCTAAGCATATGATATCCCTGACAATTCGTCAACAACTTATCGACACTGACTTTTTGTAACCATACCGAAACACATTGCAAGCCGGATACTCGTTTTTCTACAAAAAATAAGTTTATAATAGAAATCAAGTAGTTTGGCGCTGAACCAAACTGAGTCTAAAAATGAGGTGGTTTCATGTCGATTCGCACGTATCATAATGCGCAAGTCTACGATGTTGCGCAAGAAAAATTTATTCCTAATTCATGGTTCACCGTTGGTTTGACCAGTGGTCGTATCACATCTACCGGTGTTGGCACAGCTCCTGCGGAAGGCCAAGAACTTGTCGATCTTGAAAACAAGTTTGTAATACCTGGTATGATCAATACCCACGTTCACATCATCAACAAGGTGTTCCCATACGGTCCTAAGGCATCTCGTTCAAGTTAGCTTGAGATTGCGATGCAAGCCCAAGCTAACTTGAACGAGATGTTGGCTTCTGGTGTCACTTACACGCGTGTCCTTGCGACAGCCAATAGCTTTGACATCGGCATCCAAAAGATGACGTTGAATGGTCAATGGCGCGGTACTGGTGTTGTGGCATCTGGTCGTGCCTTTTCAACCATTGGTGGTCACGCTTCAAAGATCGGTGAAGCATTGACTGGTCCGGAAGAATTCCGTGCTGGTGTGCGTCGTCGCATCGAACAAGGTGCCCATGCCATCAAGTACATGGCTTCTGGTGGTATCGCCTTCGATCAGTTCGAACAACCTGATATGCCACAAATGACGGAAGCCGAAATGGCCGCTGGTGTTGATGTTGCCCACCGTCGTGGTATCAAGGTTGCCGCTCACGCTGAAGCATTGCAAACCGTTAAGGAAGCTTTGCGCGCTGGCGTCGATTCTGTTGAACACGCCTTTGTCATTGACGATGAAGCGTTGGACTTGTTCCTTTCAACTGGCACTTATTTGACACCAACTTTGGTTGCACCATACGTCATCATCAAGCGTGGTGATGGTTTGTTGCCACAATGGATGGTTGATAAGGCTTACAAGTGGGTTGATTCTCACTTCGAAGCTTTCGGTAAGGCAGCAAAGAACGGCGTTAATTTGGCGCTTGGAACCGATGCCGGTTCACCATTGAACGGTTATGCGGATACAGCTTTGGAAGCTGAATTGTGGTCAATTGCCGGCGCAACAAACCAACAAATTTTGCGTGCCCTATTCACCAACGCGGCTGATTTGCTTCAAATCAGTGACGATTATGGTGAGCTAGTACCTGGTAAGATGGCCGACTTCGTTATGTTCGATGCCAGCCCACTTGCTGATATTAAGGTTTTGCAAGATCCAAAGCGCGTTGCTAAGTTTGGTGAATTCGTTGATACAACTGGATTCCAAAACCCATTTATTTTACCACTTGATAAGGGTCACTTGGCCTACTAAAATGCAGACAAAAAGACGAGACGAACAGATTGATGTTCATCTCGTCTTTTTACTTTGCCCAGACTTTTTGCATAGCCGCAAAGACTGCTAGCGTTGCGCGTGAATCTGCCAACGCACGGTGCTTTTGCGTGCCAATTTCAACTTCATATTCGTCAGCTAAGCCGGCCAATGAAATATCATTTGGATTACCATTCAATGCACGGTGAATTTGCTGTGTATCAAACACCTTGCCGTTGGTCTTCCACTTACCCAAATCGTTGTAGCGGAGACCTTCCTTAATCAATTGGACATCCCCATCAACAATCGCGTGACCAACAACCGGATAATCGCCGACAAATTTCATAAAACGTGTCAACGCGCGTTCTTCAGCCATACCGTTTTGAATCATTTCCAACGTAATCCAGCCATCATCACCGCCCATTGATTGTGAGATGAACTTAAATGATGCCATCCCGCTCCCCATTGGCGGATTGTTGACAATCACGGAAAACTTTTCAATATCTTGCCCGGTTGTCACCTTTAAAGCACCGATTTCGATAATTTGATTACTGCCGTTCATTTCCAAATCAAAAACGACGTAATTTTTTAGTTCTGTAAAAAGCATACCCTACTCCCAATCGTTAACTATGTTAACAGTATAACCCCTCAAGAAACCGAATGCTTGCATTTATTAAAGGGAGGCGTAAAGTTATCACTAACAATACGTAAAGAAAAGGAACTTTTTTCATGCGCTCTTTAGCAAAATTCAATAAGCTACGCCGCAACTTCAACATGGAAAGCCACCGCAAGTTGCAACTCGACGAGCATGGTGTAACCGATGTTTACGACGGTGTTCAAGTAACCGTTCTAGTTAAGGACGATCAAGCAACGATGATTTTTATCGACTCTGAAGACGCCGATAACGATGAAGCTGGTCGCGCTTTCGTTGCCTTTGAGCACGGTATGAGCTGGTATCACAAGAATTCTACAACGCCTACATGGCCGTTCACGAGAATCCAGATGAACCAGCTGTCGCCACGGCCAACGGTATTCAAGTGACTCACAAAATCGACGCTAATGGCTTGCACATCAAGATTGTGCCAGCTCCTTAAAAAAATTCCGTCTCAGTTGAGACGGAATTTTTTGTTTTATTATGACAACGGCACACCGTTGTATTGTGTATCAACTGCGGCCACATTATCCATTAGATAATGTTCAACCGCCACCTTGTATGGCACTTCATTTTCATAGGCAAAAGCCGTTAGCTTCGTGAATTCAGGTGAATTCATGTGCCAAACTTGCTTCACACCAACTTCAAGCAAGTGGTTGTGTAGTAAACCAACAATCGCCTCGAATTGACGTAATTCGCGTGCGTTCGCATCGTAAATGTTATACAAGTTAAATGAACGATTTTCGATGTTGGCCAACATCACCAAACCTTGGGCAGCAGTACCACGCGTTTGGCCAGTCACCTTATACATGGTTGGGGTTGGATAAGCGCGATTGCTTGGGTAAGCCACAGCTTGTGCTTCCAATGCATGCAACTTTGCGATAACTTGTCCAGCAACTTCAGGTCGAACGCCAGTCTTCACCAAAATGTTTCCGAATGACATCATAAATGCTTGTGTGTGTACTGTCCCTGCCATAATTAACTTGCCCCCTTGTTAACGTGTTCTCTGTTATTACAAGTCTAAGTTTATGACGCAAGGCATAGAAAATTCAAAAAGTTCACAGAATGAAACAAATTAGAGTCATTTTTACGCAAAAAGCGTCAACCACGCGGGTTGACGCTTATTTTTAGTGCATTAATAACGTGATCAAACCAAGCGCTAGGACGACTTGGAAAATGATTGTCACCAAGCCATATCCTAGGAAAGTTGCCCCGGAAGACTTGATTGTGGCCCACTTCAAATTCAGACCAATGCCGGCCAAATTGACAATACCAAAGAAACTCGTGACTTCATGTGCTGTGCCGGTTAGCACATGTGGCAAACTCACGAATGAATTGATGACTACCAAGACGATAAACGTCACCACAAACCATGGTACTTTGACCTTCGACGTCGGCGCGACACCTTCAACCGGCGTCGCCTTCGTGGCATAACGTGACATCAAAATGACAACCGCTGACAGCAAGACAACGCGCAACATCTTGAAGATTGGTGCATACGTCACAACGTCACCACCGACCAAGGAAGCTGTACCTGATACTTGTCCGACCGACTGCACCGTTCCACCAATCAATGCACTGACCAACATGTCGTTATGGTGCAACAACTCTGGCCCGATAACTGGCAAAACAAACAGCAAGACAACACCGGCTAGCGAAACCGTTGCCACGGCCGTGCGACGTTGATTATCACTCGCCCCAATTGCTGGTGCGACTGATGCGATGGCACTTGATCCACAGACTGCATTTCCAGCTCCCATCAACATCGCTGATTGTGGTGCCACCTTAAAGACGCGCCCACCAATCCACATGACAAATAGAATCGTCGCCGTCATTTGTAGCAAGATGAAAATCACACCTGACCAGCCCAATGTCGCCATATTATTAAGCGTCACATTCAGTCCAAGCACCGCAATTCCAATTTCAATTGGGTACTTTTCTGCCCACTTCACACCGGCGTTCCAGCGTTCGTGTGCAAACAACGTGTTTCCCAAAACGATTCCCATCAACATCGCTAACGCCTCGCCACCCAGCGAAGGCAAATATGGTGATAACAATTTCGCCACAATAGACACCGCCAAAGTTAGCAAAATACCTGCCACCATATTACGTTTAATTGCCATAATACTTCTCTCCTCGAATAAACTACTTTTCCTAGTGTACTACTATTCGACTGAAGATAATGGTTTATTCCACTGAACGTTGCATATGTGTGTAATGATGCTCACCAATCATGAGCTCGCTAACTGGTTCAAATCCTTCGCGTTCGTACAACGCACGTGCCTTTGGGTTGCCATCATCCACATTAAGCCCGATGACTTGTTCACCTTGTGCTTGCGCCACAGCTGGCAAAGCAGCCAATAGCTGTGTTCCAACGCCCTTACCACGGGCTGTCTCGGACACCGAAATCGAATCAAGATACCATTCTTGTCCCACCGTTTCTTTGTCCGGGAACAACTCCGCTAACTCTCCAAAACGGTCAGCCAGAAGGCGTTGCAAAGATACATCCAAATAAGGCTCTTGCTTCGCTGGATAACCAAAGGCCACCCCGACAATAGCACCACTCATTTCCGCTACCGTTGCATGCTTATGTGAGTAACGTGCCGTGTCATCAGCTAATGCACTATCATGTAGTAATTGTTCAATATTGTCACGACCAAGCTTTTCCACCATTGGAATTTGCATTTGGTCAATAATTGTCATTTCTAAATGGACAATTGCCCCTGTATCAGCAATTGTTGCTGGTCGAATTGTAATCATAATATCTTTCCCCCCATCACTCTAGTTTAACGGCTTTATTCAGGTCTGCCCACTAGTTTTTTAGGAATTGTCTACTTTGGATATGTAAACGCCTTGAAAGGACCCGCAAAACCCTTTAATATTGTAAATGTCCCAGTTTGGATTGCGGAAGATCGAGCCGCATAAATGAAAATATAAATGTTTAGAGAAAGGATTTAGACATGGTTAAAGCAAAGTCAGCTTACTGGCAAGGCGTTGTCGATGAAGCACAAAATCACCCTAAGGTTCCTGGTGTTGAGAAGACCCCATTCTTCTCACTAGCACCAATGGAAGCCGTTACGGATACGGTTTTCCGTCGCGTTGTCGAGAAGGCAGCTGCGCCTGACGTTTACTACACAGAGTTTACGAACGCACGCAGTATTTCACACCCCAAGGCAAAGTTTACGGTCCAAGGTCGTCTACACGTTGATAAGAGCGAAAAGATGCCCGTCGTACAAATTTGGGGAAACCGTGGTGAAGACTTCGAAAAGTCATCACTTGAATTGCGCGACCGCGGCTACAACGCCATCGATTTGAACATGGGTTGTCCGGATTCAACGGTTATCAAGAATGGAGGCGGATCAGATTTGATTCGTCACTACGATTCAGCAAAGGAAGTTATTGGCGCAGCTAAGACAGCTGGTTTGCCAGTGTCTGTTAAGACTCGTTTGGGCTTTAACGACATCGAAACGTTCCGTACTTGGATTCCATTCTTGTTGCAACAAGACATTCAAGTTTTGACAGTTCACTTGCGTACGCGTAAGGAAATGTCAAAGGTTCCAGCCCACTACGAGTACATCGATGAAATCGTTAAGATGCGTGATGAAATCGCACCTGATACGTTGTTGCAAATCAACGGTGATATCAAGACTCGTGAAGAAGGTTTGGAACTAGTTCGTCAACACCCTGGTGTTGACGGTGTCATGATTGGCCGTGGTGTTTTCGAAAACCCATTTGCCTTTGAAATCATGCCTACTGAACACACTTTGGATGAAACGTTGGCTTTGTTGCGTTTGCAACTTGACCTATACGATGAGTTCACGGCTGAGTTCGGTCCAATGCACTTCCAAAAGTTGAAGCGCTTCTTCAAGATTTATGTTCGTGGCTTTGCCTACGCCTCAGATTTGCGTGTGGCTTTGATGGACACGAACACAACTGACGAAGTTCGTGCACTTTTGGACGAATTCGATAAGCAATGGGAAGCCAAGAAGGCTGAAGATGCTGTCGCAATCGAAGCAAAGTAAATAATCATAAAAGCCCGCACGCGTGCGGGCTTTTATTGTAAGACCAGAAAACTAGAGGTGCTGCCATGACAGAACTACAAACCGGTGATTTACTTTTTGTCGGATCAACGACCGAGCAATTTTCACAAATGATTGCCCAAAGTACTCAACCGAAAGCCCAAACAATCAATTACACCCACGTCGGTATCGTTGAATTAGCAGATGACGGCGTATTTGTGTTACACGCTTCCCCTGAACTTGGCTCCGTTCGGCAACCCCTAAATTCATTTCTGGCTGCGCAAACCGGTAATGTCGATTTGTATCGTTTGAAAACATCATTTGATTTCAATTCGGTCATTTTCAAAGCCAAAACCCTTTTAGGGCAACCCTATAACTGGTCTTTCATTGCCAGTGAACCAGGTTTTTACTGCTCTGAATTTATTGAAACAGCTTTTTCCGTAGTCAAAAATCCGTTCAAAAAAATCGCCATGACCTTTGGGCCTGACGATTCAATCTTGCCAGAATGGCAAACTTATTATGCAAAGTTGGGATTGCCGGTGCCAAATGGCGAGCCGGGCACAAACCCCAACGCATTAATTAGCAATCAACTTGAACGGGTTGTACGCTTACGATAATGCTTAGCAACTTGTCGCTTAGCTAAAGCCGGACGACGTTTTGCAGGCACCCCTTTTGCAGCCAGCGGTACAGCCGCTGGCTGTTTTTCTTCGGGATCAAAGAGGATGCTAAACCAGGCTATTAAAATCTGACCAACAACCATAATGGTCCCAACCAAATTTAGATAGACCATCAAAACCAATAGCGATCCTAATGACTGGTAGAAGCCCACGCTCTTAACCGCAAATTGCGCATACCAGCTAAATCCAGCGTTCAGCAATACCAAGATGACGACTTCAATGCCGGAACCAAGCAGCGTTGCCTTCCATGGCAAACGCTTAGCTGGCAAAGCAACGTTAAATACACACATCAACAACCACAATCCGATCAAGGCAAACAATCGACTTTGCTTAGCTAACTCATCCAACCAAGGCAAGTCACCAGGAATTGCTTGGATAATCGCCGGCATAATCGCTGTCGCTGCCATAACAATTCCTGCCGTAATCAAGATAACCATCAACCACAGAAAACTAAACACACGCGTCAGCATGCCACTCACGCGTTCCGGCACATCGTGCACACCATTAAACGCTTTTCGAATGACTGCCAATACCGCACTAGCTCCCCAAATAGTTGTCACAATTGAGAATGACAAAATTCCAACACCACCACTCAGTACCGACTTAATAATCGGTGCCAAAATAGACATGATGTTAGCGGGCAAATTGGTTTTCAACGTGGCAATTAACTCCGTTGACGAGATACCAACCAGACCGGCAATCGCACCAATACTCATTAACACTGGTACTAACGACAACAACGTGTAATACGTAATGGTTGGACCAACCATATTTAAGTTAGCGCGACTAATAAATGTTTGTAGGTCCGCAAAGCGAAATTGTTTACGAAATTTTTCGATATCTACTTTTAACCCACGCATCCCCCTTATCTCCTTCGCTTTTCTTACAGTATCGCAGTTATCGCGTCGCCTGGTCAAAACATTTGCTTGATTGGCAAACAAAAACGAGCGAATGTTCCACATGAAACATTCGCTCGTTTTAATTTTGTGGTCGATTGTCCTTGACGTAATTCCAAAAACTAACCACTGCTGATAGCAAATCAACTGCTGGCAAAATGGCAATAAAAATCCATTTCATCGTTGGGTCAGTTGGTCGGAAAATCAAAAACCAAACCGTATCAATAATTAATTGTACAAATAATTGTTGTGGTGTCGCCCTAAAAAACGACTTACCAAACGCACCAAACATGGTTGCCCCCTAAATCAGAGCCACTTCTCCAAGAAGGCAATCTTCTCATCGGTGAACTCTGGCGTCATGTATGACGCAGGTCCGTGTCCAGTTCCTTCAACCAAATGCAACACTGCCTTTTCTTCAGGAACATACTGACGAGCCGCGTCAATCATATTAACTGTCTGTTGATAAGGTACCACAGCATCGGCCGTTCCTGCAAATGCCAAAATAGGTGGCATTTGATCATTAAAGTACATTTCTGGGTTGTAGTTCTTAACGCGTTGTGGGACATCCTTAGGCGCTTGCTTGTTAAACATTTGACCTTCGAATGATTCCGCTGTACCTGTTTCAGCGTACTTTGGCGTCACACCACTCTCTTCAAATTGTGAAACAAATTGATCAAAAGCGTATGGTCCATACATCGCGATAATCGCATTTACTATTTCCGGTTGATTGTTATTGTCACCCATAAATGGATTTTGCAACGCATCAACTGACGCTGATACACCAGTCATCACAGCCAAGTGTGCCCCTGAAGACTCACCCATCAAAGCAACGCGATCCATATCCAATTGATACTCATCAGCGTGAGCACGCAAGAAACGTAGTGCAGCCTTAATCTCGTAAATTTGGAATGGGAAATCCTTTTGATGAATCAATGAGTAATCCACGCTCACGACAGCATAGCCCTTATCCAACATACGCAAAGCTGGTTCTAGCTTGTGTGAACTCTTATCACCAAAGATCAAGCCACCACCGTAGATATCGACGATGACTGGGAAAGGTCCTTGACCGTCGTTTGGTAGGTAAATATCCATGCTGTGACGGTCACCATCCATGTAGGCCACATCGTGCCATTGTTGCTTAATGTAGTCGGTTTCGGCTGGGACCTTTTGATAGTCTCGCTCAATAAACTTTTCTGCCATGTGTTTCGCTCACTTTCCTAGACAAATAAAAAAGGTGAATGCATATCTGCATCCACCTTTATCATACACTATTTTATTCTTTAACTCGGCGACTAAGGGCAATCATGATGATAAACCAGATAATAGCCAAGACCGTTGTTGGCATCGTTGACTTCGTAAATAGCAAAATCAAGAAGATACCTGCTAGGAAAGCCATCGTTAGGTAATCCGTAAATGGCGCTCCAGGCATCTTGAAGTGTTGTTCACCGTTCTTGAAGTCATCTGATTGACGGTAACGCAAGTGCGCAAACACAAGCACGCCATAGATAACCACGAAAGCGGCCGAGGCAACCGATGTCACCAAATCAAACGCGTTCGATGGGAACAAAACATTCACAACAGCTGCCAAAGCAATCAAAATCGTTGAAATGTTGATGGCGTTACGTGGAATGTAACGACGGTTCAACTTACCAGCGTAGCCCTTTCCATTAGACAATGAGAAAAGCATACGACCAGTTGTAAATAATGAACTATTCAATGATGACGCAGCGGCAGTCAACACAACGAAGTTAATAATTCCAGCCGCAGCTGAAATACCAATTCCGGCAAACACTTGCACGAATGGTGATTCGTTTGCATTGTAATTCGTCCATGGTTGAATACTCATGATGGCAATCAATGCACCAACATAGAAGATCAAAATTCGGATAATAATTGAATTAATTGACTTCGGAATCGTCTTCAATGGATCTTTTGTTTCAGCAGCCGTCATACCGACGAACTCAATTCCCAAAAAGGCGAAGAAGACCATTTGGAACGCTGCCAAAATTTGATGTCCTTGGTGTGCCACCACGCCGTGTTGCCATAGGTTTGATAGGCTCGTTACCCCGGCTGACGTCTTCGTGTGCATCACAATCATAATAATTCCAGTCACAATCATTGCCAAGATAGCAACGATTTTAATCATTGAGAACCAGAATTCCGTTTCACCAAAGGCAGAAACGGCAATGATGTTAATTCCGTAAAGGGCTGCCAAGAAAATGATTTCCCAAATCCACACTGGAACTGATGGAAACCAGAACTTCATATATGTTCCAACGGCCGTCAATTCAGCCATCGCAATCGTAATCCAGCCAATCCAGTACGTCCAACCGATGACGAAGCCTGCCTTTTTGCCTAGGTACTTCTCAACGAATCCGACAAAAGTTGGCTTATCAGGATCAGTAAGCAACAATTCTCCCAATGCGCGCATCATCCAGAACATGAACAATCCAGTGATGATGTAGATTAGCAGAATAGCTGGCCCTGCTGTACTAATTGAGTGACCAGCACCCAAAAACAGTCCAGTTCCGATTGTTCCACCAAGCGCAATCATCTCAACGTGGCGACTTGATAGTCCACGTTCTAGCTTCTGATTAGAAGCTTCTTGCTGTGCCATAGTTAACACTCTCTTTCTGACTTTTTATTTAATTTTCTTTTCCAATAACGCTGTCGCAAAGTTGCAACACTCTTTCTAGTATATAAGAATTCACTCATTTTTCAAGATTTCGCCGACTTACGGCAACTAATATTTCTTTTTTCGCAAACAAAAACGGCTAGGTTCAATCGAGCCTAGCCGTTAATTGATTTTAGTAATTTGGACCTGGGAAATCGTCCGGCGTCATGTCGTTCAAACGCTTCAACAAGCGACGCAAGATACCCTTCTCAGTCATAGCTGCCCACATACCTTCCAAGCGACGCTCACCGTAAATGACAACAGATGTCACAGCGCGCAAGTCGCGGAAGTCTGAGCTAGTACGTGAAATTTCATCCACTTCTTCTTCAGGCAACTCTTGGTGTCCCTTTTGCTTCAACGTACGATCGAAGTTGCGATCAAAGTAATCTGACCACTCAAAAGCCTTAGCAAGCTCAATCATGCGTTCGTCGTATTGTGGGTGTCCATCTGCGACAGCCCCCATTACCCAAGGAATTTCCTTGCCTTCAATTTCTGCCAAAAAGGCGTCCCACTTCTTAAAATCAAAAGGGTGTTCTTTTGCCATTAGTTGCCTCCTTCATTTTGACGAGAGAGCCCAATGTTTCGACCGTCCTCTCGATATCACGAAAGCTATTGTAACACTTTACTTCCTTTTAGTCAGTAAATTAGGCCGGTAAGATTTCTGGGAACAATTCCGTCAGGTCCTTGGACTCGTGCAAAACTTCGACATGGTCACCGACTGATAGCGTCACAGTATCGCGGGTACGCTCTTTAACACGTACACCTAACTCATACGCCTGCTTAATGACACTAGCTAATTCACCACGACCAAACAAATCCTCAAACTGTTCGTCATGTTTCACGTGGAACAAATCACCACGTTCATTTCCCACCTTCGTCGCCCACGCTTGTAGCTCATCTGGCGTTTTAGCCAGCGCCACAATTTTAGCAGCTGGCGTCTTGCTTGGTGTTAGGATGCGTTCTGCAATCAGTGATAGGCCATCGTTAAAGCGCATACCAAAATGATCGGCAAGCTTTGACACTTCACCCATTAAGGCCATTGCCTCTTTTTGATTAGGCAATTTATCCGTCGGTGACTGCATTGCGATTTCATTTGCTAGCTCATCGGCGTGCACCAAATCATCTGCCGAATAGACCTCATCTTGAAGTAACAAGTAAATAATTACCAAGTGAATGATGTTCAGCGCATTTTCAGAAATGCCCGCCGGGTCAAAGGGGTCAGCATCCAAAATACGCAATTCTAAGTAATGAACACCTTCTGTAACCATCGCTTCTTTTGTCTCCGGCCCCTTAAATCGAACCGTGCCATAGAATTCGTGGTTTGAATATAAATCCCCTGCCTGGATATGCTGATCGATTTGGTCCAAATGATCTGCCAAATTTGTCGCATAATTAATCTGGATGTTTGCATCATTTGCAAATCCAAATTGACTCGTTCGTAGCGAACGTACTGGGTGCTCAAGTTCAGGCAAACGTGAATCAGTTGAATTCAAACTAAATGGCGTTGCCCCAAACAAGTACACAAACAACCACCGATTAGCTGAAATGGCTTGTGCCAACTTGAAATACACGCGATTCTTATACGTCACATAGTCAGTTTCATCGCTAAGCGCAAACAACTTTTCAAGCAACGATTCTGGCAATGAATAATTTAAATGAAGTCCGGTGATAATTTCGTGGGTTGACCCATATTTATCCGTTAACCAATCGCGATATTCACTAATCCATGGTCGATCAAACGTTTCATCGACCCACTGCAAATCGTCAGGCGTCAAACGTGGTGGCATACTCAATGGCCAAATCGTTTCGTTTTCGGCCATGTGATCACGCAAAACCCATTGTAATTGCAACAACAAGTCGCGTGCCATCTCAAATGACGTAGCTGGCTCAGTAACAATTTCTGATTGCGTTTCACTATAATCCGTCTGTAAATAGGGGTGCGTGGCCCGTGGACCTAATGTATCCGGATACACACGACGGCTCAAGCGTCCCTCTTCCGTAACGCGATGCTCTTCAATTTCGATGCCGAAACGACCACCCAGCAATTCGTGATATAAATCATTTTCAGCAACTAGCTTGCCGATTTCCAACTGGTTTTCTGCCATATTTCTCATCTACCCTTCTGCGGTATTTAAGAATTATTATAAATGAATGAGACGACTTTAACAGCGAAATCTTTTTTGACCCTTTTTATTTGTCCACTTTTATAAAAGCGACTATTATAAGGCTTGAAAAAACAGACTGGAGTATGCACATGAAGATTGGAATTATCGGGGCAACCGGAATGGCCGGTTCTGCCTTTGTTATCGAAGGTTACCAACGTAGGCACCAAGTTACTGCAATCACACGTTCAGCCGGCAAGGTGACGCGTATGTTTGGTAATGAAATCCCTTCTTTCGAACGTCAAAACTTCGAATTGACGCGCGAAGACCTAACACAATTTGATGTTATCATCGTCGCTTCGAACTTCACTCGCGCTAGTGATCACGTTCGTTTCGCCGAATATCTACACGACCAATTGGCTGGCACTGACGCCCCTATCGTCGTCTTCATTGTTGGTTCTTCAACTTTGCAAATGCCTGATGGCTCAGTAATGGCTGATCGTCTAGGTTTGATGCGTGGACAAGCACCTTGGATTGAAGCAGCAATCGAGCAAGCAAACGAATACAAGTACTTGCAAACGGTTGATGATTTCGCCTGGATGGCAATTTCACCACAACAAGCCTTTATGCCAGGTCCTGCAACGCCAACATACTTGAAGTCAGACGACGCTTTGATCTTCAACGCACGTGAGGAATCACGTGTTACGACTGGTACGCTGGCCAAGGCTTTGTATGATGAGTTGGAAGCTCCTACTCACATTCACGGTCGTTTCACGGCAGCTGACAAGTTCTAACAAAAACATTACCGTGTCTATTTAAAACATATACAATCCAATCCAAAAAATACGGTAATTAAAAAGCTGGCAATCATGAAGATTGCCAGCTTTTTTGTACTATTTAAAACTTACCGTTGTCGTTAGCCCACTTGTCTCGGGCCGGAATTTCTTCAATAATGTCCCAGTGTTCCGCAATCTTGCCGTCAGCAACACGGAATAGATCGTAGAATGTCACTGCCTTACCGGCAAATTCACCATCCCCCATCACCAAGACAAAGTTTCCTTGGCCCAAAACCTTGAATACCTTGTCATAAACCATGGCAACGCCTTGTTCAGCCATCGCTGCAAAGGCCGTCGTAAGTCCCGTCAAACCATCAGCAATATCTGTATTGTGTTGGATGTAGTCCTCACCAGCAATGTATTCTGGGAGCTTTTCTGGGTTTTCACCACGCAAAACGTCGCGAACGAAGTCTGATACCAATTGCTTGTTTTCGTCAGTCTTGTCCAAGTCCGTCACGACTGTTTCACCATCGAATTGTGTGTGACCTGATGGGTTTGGTGCCACCACGTTGGTCACGTTATCCCAGTGTTCCGCAATCTTGTCACCTTCAAAACGGAAAACATCAAAGGCAACTTGATCACCCGAACCGGCGAAGTTCACCACGTTTTGCAAAACAACAAAGTCGCCATCTTCAAATGAACGAACCGTTTCCAACGTGGTCTTCACGGGTGCTTCTTGCAAGCCCTTAACCGCGCCAATAAACGCATCTCGGCCATCCCCAAAGTTCAAATTGTGTTGCTTGTAGGTAGGCAACGCGCTTGCCTCAGCAACCGCGATATCACCTGAAACAAATGTACCAACCAATGCTTTTGCAATATCTGTATGGGTCATAGTTTTGTACCTCCAAGTACTTTTTCAAAATCGTTCTTGTCTATGCCTATAATATAGCGCACGCGGATAAATTGCATAAGTAGGCACTTTAAAGTGGCATAGTTTCCCTAAAGAAACTATTGTGTGATACATTAGCTTCACAGAAAAAAACAAGGAGACACCCGATGACGTTTAGTATCGACATGACACCAGAAATTGCTGAGAAACTCGTAACCCTTAACGAACTGCATCGCAATCGTTGGCGTCCAGACATCGTTAACCTCTTATTAGAGGACGGGACGCTCCGCTTTGGCGAATTGCAAAAGAAGCTGGGCATCACGCAAAAAGTGCTGACTAGCAATTTGAAATGGCTGGAAGAAAACAAAATTGTAACTCGCAAGGTTTATCCCGAGGTGCCACCCCGTGTTGAATATTCATTGACTGACGTTGGGCAACAGCTACAAGACGTTCACGAAGCAATGCGGGTTTGGGCTGACTACTACGTAACTCACGTTAAATAGAAAAATGGCGCTACTTCTTGCGAGGTAGCGCCATTTTTTAGGATTCTGTTCGTTGTTGTTTTTCGATTTGCCATAGTTGCCAAGCGTAAACGATAACCGTTCGCACAACCGCATAGAATGGCACGGCCAAAATCATACCAGCAATACCGGCAATATTTCCTGCTGCCAACAACAAGATAATGATCGTCAACGGGTGAATGTTTAGCGATGCTCCCATAATACGTGGATAGATTAAGTTACTATCAATTTGTTGCACAATCAACACCACTACAACAACCCAGACAACTTGCCAAACATCTTGGGTGAAAGCCACAAAGATGGCCGGCACCAACCCGATGTATGGTCCAACATACGGAATCAAGTTTGTTAGACCAGCAAAGATACCAAGTAGCAGTGCGTAATTCTGACCAATAATAAAGTAACCAATCGTCGTCGCAACACCAACGAAAATCATCTCAATGGCTTGTCCGCTAATATATTGCGCAATCGTCTTGTTTAAACGACCCAAAATCTCAGCCACACGACCCTCATTTCGGCCAGGGAAGATTTTTTGCAAGAACGGTACCAGCTTTTGTCCGTCATTCAACATATAAATGGTCATAACCGGGACGGTAACCGCCGTGATTGTTACACTGGTAATCGTCCCAATCAACGTACTCAAACTACTTGCAGTACCAGAGATTAACGTTTCACCGTACTTTTGCACTTGAGCCTGCAAATCCTGCAAATTAGCATTCACGCCAATGTCTTTTACCCAGTCCGTTTCGCTTAGCTGCGCAATCCAACTTTGCGATGTCTTAATCAATCCTGGTGCATTATCAACCAGCTTACCAAGTTGTGTGGCTAATGCTGGCACCAAGGCCATAAAAGCGGCAACAATCAGTGCGATTAATAACACCATCACAATTGCAATTGACGCAACACGGTTTAGGCGAAATTTGCCAACGTGAATTTTTTGAAGTAACCCAACAATCGGATTCAACAAATAATAGAAGAACCCAGATACAATTAGCGGCACAAAGACCGCCCCGATAAATTTACCAATCGGTTCGAGTATGAAACTCAACTGCGTTACAACCAAGATCAAGAGGGCAGCAGCCAATAATTCCACTGTCCAATACAAGAGTCGTGATTGTCTCAATTGCTGTAACACGCGCCTACCTCTTTTCATTTTTGATAGTTTCCCCGCGGTTGCCAACGCAAAAGTAGGCAACCTAATGAATTTTATTATACCAAAATGCGCCACAAATGCCCGTTTATGGGCGTTGTGATTTTCTTCACTTGTTAATTAAGTTTAACCCAACAAGTGATTGCGCGTGACATTTGTCATGCGAACAAACTTTCCACAAGTTATCCACAGGCTTTTTGTGTAAAATAATAAGTATTAACATATCGAGGCATTTTATATGAAATTGCATACTAAAGATGGTAGCCAAATTGATTATCAAACATATGGTTCACCTACAAAACCCGCCTTGCTGTTATTACATGGTAACAACGGATCACAACAGGACTTTAAGGCCTACCTCCCCCTCTTCGCGCATGACTTCTATGTCATTACGCAAGATGCGCGTGGTCACGGTCAATCAACTAATAACCAGCTACAACTCAATTACCAGCTACTAGCATCAGATTTGGAAGAATTGCGTGTCGCGGTTAACATCCCGACATGGAGCATCTTGGGCTATAGCGATGGTGCCAACTTAGCTTTACGTTATACGCTGGATAATCCTGCGCACGTTCACGCATTAGTCTTAAACGCGCCCAACCTAACCATCAACGGATTAACCAAGCCAATCGTCTTGATAGCCAGCTGGGTTGAATGGTTACTGGGGAAACTGAGAAATATCCATCCATTCTTCGAAGCGCGCTGGCAGCAGACTGGGTTGATGTTTAAAACACCCGGCATTTCCAAGCGAGATTTGCAGGCTGTTATGGCGCCAACTCTTGTTTTAGTTGGGCAATTCGACTTTATCAAGCGACGCCATTCGCTAAACATCGCACACGCTTTGGGTAATGGCACACTCTACGTCGCACCATTCAAAACGCATTTATTCATTCAATTTTCGCCGTTGGTTTTCTCAAACATCGTGCGTCAATTTCTTAAGGAGCATTAATTATGAAATCTAGTTTTCTAAATTTCAGGCGAATCTTCATCATCGGTGTCGCATTCGTCGCATTGTTCGAACTGGGGGCATTGGTCAAACACATTCCGCCCGAAAGCATCCTCGCCATTTTGGCAGAATTGCCAATTAGCCTAACTATCAGCATCTTTTTGATTGGTTTAGTCGCCGCTAGCACCGGCGTCTTGTCAGACTGGGTTCTACGCAAAATTTTCCAGGATAACGATGCGGATAACGCACCTAAAGGTCGCAAGTTTTGGTTTGAAAGTTGGACAATCGCCAACTTAAACAATGCATTCGGTATTGGTGATGTGGTCATGAGCTGGTTACGCGGCCGCGTGTTTAACAGCCGTTCCATTCAAGACTCAGCCACAATCCGCCAGCACTGGTGGCAAGGTACATTCGGCTTGGGCATCGCCAGCTTGTTGAGTTTCGGTGCGACGCTTATTTTCTGGCCCAAAGCACCCGTTGCTGATTACTCATTTATTTTGTTAGTTGGTATGTTGCTACCATTCATTGGCGTTGCGGTCACAATTCGCAATTGGAAATCACTTGCATTCCCAGTTACGAAGCGCAGATTCACACAGACAGTCGGTGCTTCATTAGTTGAATGGCTTGGTGGCACCGTTGCATTCCTAGCATTCGGCGCCGTGATGCACCTGCCAACGCCTTTACTTGAGCTCGTGCCATTATTTATTGCCGCTCGCATCATCGGCCTCATTACGCTAGTTCCTGGTGGATACGGCACATTCGATATCTTCATTTTCTTCGGACTACAACATCTTGGCATTGACTCAGCAGTCGCATTCCTATGGATTATGTTCTACCGTTTGGCATACACCGCAATTCCTGGCATCATCGCCGTAATTGCAGCCATCAGTAGCGCCCTAGTTAATTTGAATACGTCATTCCGTGGTGTACCAAGAGCCATCGCCGGATCAATCATTCAAAAAGTCGATGCCGTCTTACTCTACTTGATGGGTATCGCGATGATTTTGGTCGGTGCGCTCCCTGGCACACTGGAATCAATCACATTCTTACAACGTTTCAGCCCTTGGACGAGCAACTTCCTAACACAGGTGCCCAACATCTTCTTAGGGTTCATGCTAATCATGGCTGGACGTGGTATCGCTAGCAAAGTAAAGCGCGCCTACGTGCCGACGCTAATTTTGCTAGCCATCACATTTATCTACGTCTTTATTTCACGCAGTTACATCACACCAGTGATTCTGGTGGGTGCCTTATTCCTAGCCACATTATTCATCAAGCCACGTTTAACACGTGAGCAACTTGTATACAGTTGGGAATCTCGTCTAATCGACGGCGCCATTTACAGTATTTTGTTTATCGCTTATCTATTGATTGGACTGGCCAACTTGCCAGTTGTGTCAGCGCACTTCCACATCCGTTCTACAGGGCTGTTGTTGTTACCATCATTCCATTGGTGGGTGATTGGCTTCCTAACAATCGTCGCTGTGAGTCTTGGGGTATTGGGCTTTATCGCCTACTTACAAGGCAAGCACGAATTACTCGGTGAAGCGCTTGATGAAGAACGTGTTGAAAAGGTGCTCGCAATCGGCGATAACCACTACACAAACTTGATTTTCTTAGGCGACAAGCGTCTCTTCTACTACCAACCTGAGGAAGGTGCTGAAGATTCCGTCGCTATTCAATTCCGTCTCATCAACAACAAAGCAGCCGTCATGAGCGATCCATTTGGTAACGCGAATGACTTCAAAGCTGCTATGAGCGCCTTCATCACCGAAGCCGACCGCCTTGGTTACATGCCAATTTTCTATGAGGTCTCAGAACAAATTGCCATGATCGCCCACGAGTTCGGTTATAACTTCATGAAGCTCGGTGAAGAAGCTCGCGTTGATACTGTAAACTTCAAAACGGCCGGTAAGAAATTCGCGAATATCCGTAGTGAAATCAACCAGGCAGCCGCCGCCGGCTTTGAATATGAAGTTTTGCAACCACCATTCGGCCCTGCGCTAATGAACGAGTTGCGCACTATTTCAAACGAATGGTTGAACGGCCGTGAAGAAAAAGGTTATTCATTGGGGTTCTTCGATGATCATTATCTCCAACGTGACGGCATTGGCGTTTTAAAGGCTCCTGACGGCCATATCGTCGCCTTCGCAACCTTGGTTACGTCACACACGGAAAATCAAATGACCGTCGATCTCATGCGTTTCACGAAGGAATCGCCAAACGGCACGATGGACGTACTGTTCGTTAAGACTTTCGAATATGCTCGCGATGCCGGTTATCAAACATTCAACCTTGGGATGTCACCGCTAGCCAACGTTGGCTTGTACCAACACAGTTTCATCCGCGAACGTATCGCCAACCTCATTTTCCAATTTGGTTCTGCGATTTATTCATTCGAAGGTTTGCGTCACTATAAGCGTAAGTTCGCCAGTGATTGGCAACCTTACTACATTGCTTATTCAAACCACTCAAACATCATCTTCGTCATGATTGCCTTGTTGCTGATTGATAACCCTGGTGTTGAATTGGATTAACACAAAAAGCTGCCCGCTCTCAAATTGGAGCGGGCAGCTTTTTCGCATTGTTCAAAATATTAAATAAATAGCGCAACAACCAAACCAATTGCCAAGGTCAATGAGATGACCACCGCATTCTTAATTGCTTGCGGAAAGTTTGGCTTAATTGGGTTCGCTTGAAAGGCTTTCGTATTCTTCATAACGATTGGGAATGAGACCAACGTAATCAATGCCGGCCATGGCAAAATACGCAAAATAACTGCCAAAATCAACACGATATAGCCAGCCAAATAAATCCAGCCGAACACCTTAACGGCTCGTTCCTTGCCGAGGTACCAAACCAATGTGTGACGATTCTCAGCCAAGTCTTCCTCGTAGTCACCGATGTTATTTGCCAACATGATGTCACCAATTGCGAACCAAGAAATGGCTGATGCAACGATAGCGTGTAACACCAATTCAGTTGTAAACGTTGGGGCAACGTTTACGTAGGTTGCACTTAGGAAAATCAAATATCCCATCGTCAAACCAGATGCCAATTCACCAAAAGGCGTACGTGACAATGGCAACGGCGTACCCGCATACCAGTATGCAACAACGAAGCCAATTAAGCCCATCACCAACAATGGTATACCCGTCTGTGAAACCAACCAGAGACCCCCGACGGCAACAATCAAAACCAACGCAATCAGCGTCGTCCATCCTTGACGTGGCGTAATGCCCCCTGACCCAACAATGTTGTTCACACCGTTCTTCCATTCCTCACTTGTGGCCGACTTAAAGTCCTGCAAATTGTTCCAAACATTCACTGCCATCTGCAAGGCAAATGCGACGATCACAAACACAATCGCTAGCACTGCATTCATATGTTGATAAGTAATCGCCGCGTATAAGTTACCCAACACCAACGGCAATACGCTTGCAACCAAAGATTGAATTTCAACGAATTTCAACCATGTTTTCAAAGTCATTCTCAAAAACCTCCAAAAAGTTTTTCCGACAATTCAGCTTACCCGAAGTACCCGCTGTAAGCAAGAAATATTGAGTTATCCACAGGGGTGGGGTAGGTGAAATGACGTCTTAATAACTTCATTGTATAATGCAATTTCGCCAAACAAAGGCGCTAAAGGCAGAGTTTACACGTGTTACACGTTACATCTGTTGAACGGGGCGTTCAGTTAAAAATGTAAAGGATTTTCACGTTTTTACACCACCAAGGCGGCGTTTTTACATGCATATTCCGTATGCATTTATATGCAAAAACATGTATGCAGTTTATGCATTCGGTTGCATATTAGGAATCGTCAGGATGACAAATTCCGACAGTACCACACGTCCAAAATCACCGACATTTGCAACCGTCAATCTAAAGAAACGCAACTCATCCCCATCAAAAAACAAACAAACTACAACCCAAAATCCACCCCAATCAGCCTTCAAAACAGCACCCCAGTATATACAAAAAAGCGACAAAAAAAGACGTCAATCCACACCACAAAAGTGGTGGATCAACGTCAAGCTCAACTGCTAAATTTCAACTAATAAAATGGTCGATTCTCAATTTAAAAACATAGATTGGTATACGTCACTAAATCGCCTTAAAAATTCGTCGTTCTGGCGATACAGTAATCGCCTCAGATGTGACCGAATCAACCCGACCATACGGTGAAGGTGACACACTCACCCCATTCACGAAGTCCTTCATTGCCATCTCATCACCCTGCGCTTCGATTCGAACGGAGCCGTCCGAGGCATTCCAAACCACACCTGTAACACCCAAGCGATCAGCCAATATCTTCGTGAAATAACGAAAGCCGACCCCTTGAACACGCCCTGTCACCACGATGCTTTTTGCTTCTACCATAGCCTTTCCCCTATCAAAAAAGTCCCATGGATAATGGTATCCATGGGACTATTATAGCGTTTTACTTCTTCTCAGTGGTCAAATCAGAACCGAAGTACTTCACTGACAACTTCTTCATCGTGCCATCCTTTTGCAAAGACTTCTCTGCCTTTGTAATTTGAGCGGCCAACTTCTTATCCTTCTTGTCGAGCATAGGTGCGGCAGTCGTCTCACCCAAAGCCTTCGTTACCTTAGCTTGCAAGTCCGTCTTTGGGTGGGCCTTCTTGTAAACGCCCCATGAATCTTGTGAGTTCAACGTCACATCAGCCTTACCTGAATCAACCAAGTCCAAAGCTTCTGCAAAACCAGGCGCTGACACAATCGTTGCCCCAGCCTTAGTAGCAGCTTGACCAAAGTCAGATGATGACGTTTGTGCCGCCTTCTTACCCTTCAAGTCGCTGTAATCCTTAATCTTTGAACCCTTCTTCGTAATCATCACTGACTCAGTGAACAAGTATTCTTGCGCAAATGCGTAAGCCTTCTTACGTTCTGGTGTGATTGACATGTTGTTAAACACAACGTCGTACTTCTTAGCATCCAAACCGGCTACCAATGAGTCAAACTTGGTTTGTACAAACACAGGCTTCAACTTCATCTTCTTAGCAACAGCCTTAACCAATTCAACTTCGAATCCAGTCAACTTACCTGAATCACTACGGTATGAGAAAGGTGCGTACGTACCTTCCAAACCAACAGTCAACTTGCCCTTAGTCTTCAATTCGCTCTTATATGATGCTGCTGATACAGTCGTTGCTGATGCAACAACCCCACCAATCATACCTGCTGCAACCAATGCAACGGACGTCTTCATAATCTTGTTCATTTTTATACCCTCGCCTACATAGCTGTATTTATCATCAGTGTTGATCCCAAGCTAAACGCAACAAACATTACGCTTAACGCAACAAACATTACGCTTAACGCAATGTTTATACGCATAACCCAGTAGCGCTTACGATAATTTATTGACGAAACCATCATATCGTTTCACTTCCTCAACTCTTATTCTGTTGAGTGAGTATATGCGCGTCTATTTGTTAACGCAAACGAAAAAGGAATCGTTCCGGTTACTTTCAAATAATAACCAAAACGATCCCTAAATTGCAAATGCTAAATCTTACTTGGCTGGATTGCTGTAGTCAGCATCCAAGTACTTTTCTGAAATTTTCTTCATGACACCATCCTTACGAAGCTCGTGTTCAGCCTTCGTAACGGCCTTATCAAGGGCAACGGACTTCTTATTCATCATAGGTGCCGCCCCAGTTACAGGCATGTACTTTGATGGTGAAGGGATAGCAATCAAGTCAGTATCAGGGTGCGCCTTCTTGTAAACTCCCCAGGCCGCTGCATCATTCAACGTTGCGTCTGCATGCCCGTTTTCAACCGTGGCAACCGCTTCAGCAAATCCTGGTACAGCAACATTTGTAGATCCTAGCTTCTCGGCGTACTTCACATAGTTACCAATTGCTGACTGAGCAGTCTTCTTGCCCTTAATATCAGTAACTTGCTTGATACCTGAATCCTTCTTAGTGACGACAACTCCCCCAGTATAAATGTACTTCGCACCATAGCGGAATACCTTCATACGTGCTGGCGACACAGCCATATCATTCAAGATAATATCGTATTTGTGGTCTTGTAGACCTGCAACCAGTGAATCCCACTTCGTTGGTACAAAGACGACCTTAATCCCCATCTTCTTACCAATTTCCTTGGCCATATCCACATCAATTCCTGTTAGATCACCTGAATCGGTACGGTATGAATATGGTGCATACGTACCCTCCAAACCAACAGTTAGTTGATCCTTGTGTAGAAGGCCGAGGTTCTTAGTAGAATCCGCATTAGCGGTTACACACCCCGGCGCTCAACAATGTTCCTGCGGCAAATACCGCTGCGACTAGCTTAATTCCATTAAAGCTGTGCTTTTGCATAATTATCTTACGCCCTTTCAAAAAGTATGTTGCATAGCATAAACCCACTTTGCCATGGTTGTCAAATACCTTTTTAATGTTTATTTAATTCAGCATCGAGAAATTTTATCCTAAAACGCTTGCATTTAGTCAGTGATGTCTCTAGAATGAAACACAGCTATTACAAATCAAAAAAGACGGAAGGAAAGTTAACCATGATGACGATCAACACACAAATTACTGTTGCTTGCATCAGCCTAGCGCGCTACTCGCGGTAGGTCGTTTTGGTGAACTTATCATTCCGATGAACCGTTAAGAAGAGCGCGCTAGGCCTTTCCTGTGTCACACAGAAACTGTCGGCGCGCTCTTTTTTGCGCTCATCCTCAGAAAGGGAATCTTCATGTTTGAATTTATTGCCAAGTATGCCCCACAATTGATTATGGCGGGTATCAAGTACACTGTGCCTCTAGCACTTATCTCGTTTGTTATTGCCGTCATCATTGCCGCAATCGTTGCGATGCTGCGTTCATATGTCCCACATGCAACTGGTATCAAATCCATTGGTTGGCGCATTTTGAAGTTCATCCTATGGTTCTACGTTTGGTTGTTCCGTTCAACCCCAATGTTGGTCCAATTGTTCGTGGTCTTCTATGGATTGCCTAAGCTGGGTATCAGCTGGCTATCTCCTTCAGGATGGGCAGCCGCTATTTGGGTTTTGTCATTGAACACAGCTGCATACGCTTCAGAAGCAATCCGTGCAGCTATCTCATCAATTCCTGATACGCAACGTGAAGCTGGTGCAGCACTTGGTATGACTGATTCACAAATTTTCTTGCGTATCATCTTGCCACAAGCTGCTCGCATTTCAATTCCAACGTTGGCAAACTCATTCATTTCTTTGGTTAAGGATACGTCATTGGCATCTGTTGTTACGATCGTCGAGATGTTCTACCTTTCACAACAATTGGCAGCAGCCAACTTTGAACCATTGCAAATGTACTTGCTAGTTGCTGCAATTTACGCGCTATTCGTTTCAATTTTGTCTATTCCACAACGCTACATCCAACGATGGGCTGATCGTTTCGTAAAGGTACAGGGGTAATTTATTATGTTGAAGTTAGAACACATTGATAAGCAATACGCTGAGCACCACGCACTAAAGGATATCAACGTCACGTTCAATCCACATGAGACGACGGTTATCGTCGGACCTTCTGGTTCAGGTAAGTCAACGTTGCTTCGCTCACTTAACTTGTTGGAGCACCCTGATTCAGGTTTGTACACGTTGGACGATCGTACGATTGATTTGAGCCAACCAATCACAACTGAAACACTACTTTGGGTCCGTCGTAAGACTGGTATGGTTTTCCAACAACCACGTATGTTCGATCATCTAACAATTTTGGGTAACATCATCGAGGCCCCTGTTCACGTTTTGAAGCAAAATAAAGCTGAGGCAATTGCTAAGGCCCACGAATTGCTACAAGCTGTTAATTTGGATAACACGGCTGATCGTTACCCTTACCAACTATCTGGTGGTCAAACGCAACGTGTTGCCATTGCCCGTGCTTTGGCCATGTCACCTGATTACCTATTGCTTGACGAGCCAACCTCTGCCTTGGACCCTGAATTGGAAGCGCAAGTTTTGCGTGTCTTGAATGGTTTGGCCAAGGATGATCAATCAATGATTATCGTGACACACAACATGGAATTTGCGCGTGAAGCTGCTGACCGCATGCTGTTCTTGGAAGACGGTGAGATTGTCTTTGACGGTACACCAGCTGAATTCTTCAGCGAGCCAACCGATCGTATCAAGCACTTCCTAAACGCCTTTAAATTTGAAGATTAACCACGTGTTTCACGTGAAACAAAAAGACCTTCGAGATTTTTTCTCGAAGGTCTTTTTTCTTACTTCTTAACTGGCAATTGTAGTTGCCAACGTTCATTAAAGAACTTACGGTAGGCCATAAAACTAGCAAAGACAGATGAAATACCGGTCGCTGAAAGCAACATGAACACAACCATAATTTGATACTTAATGGCATGAATTGGATCAACACCCGCCATAATCAAACCAGACATCATACCTGGCAATGACACCAATCCGTAAGTGCGAACCGTATCAATCGTTGGTTGTATACCAGTACGAATAGCTTCATGAACGATGCTGCTAGCCGCCAGCTTAGGTGAACCGCCAAGCGCCAAACGCTCAAAAACTTGTCCCTGTTGATCACGGAACTGTTGGTTCAAACTGCGATAAACAAGTCCCACAGCGGTCATTGAATTTCCGGCCACCATACCCGTAACTGGAATCATTTGATAAGGTTCAAACTTCAAGACACCCGTCAAAACCAAAATGCTCATTGTCACCGTCGTTGATAGAAGCAATCCCCACCAAGAGATATAGAAAGCCCCTGGAATTCCTTGGCTACGCTTCTTACCATTGCGTGCAGCGTTATAAACAATGAACAATTGCATCACAATCGTGACCAACCAATTATCCAAGTTAAAGATAAACTTCAATAGGTATCCAACAATAATCAGCTGAATAATCGCGCGGGCAACCGAAATAATCGTATCTTTTTCAAGCCCTAATTTTTGCCGATAACTAATTCCCAATGAGATAACAACCAATACAAACGCAAGGGCGAGCGACCAATTGCTAACATTAATCTGACTATTCATGCGTCAATACCCCCCCGCCTTCGTGCAACGTCAGTACAGTTTGTGCTTCAGCAATCTCTTGCTCATCGTGCGTGACCGACAAGACAATATTGTTCTCACGGTCATGCAAGGCGTGAATAGCTTGCCAAATCGCCGTCTTGGTTTCGCTGTCTAACCCTGTCGAAATTTCATCTAACAACAAAACCTTTGGTGGAAATAGCAAATTACGAAGGACCCCAATTCGCTGGCGTTCACCGCCTGATAATTCTGAAACCGCCTTATCAAGATAGTTCTCTGGCAGTCCCATCTTCACCAAACCCTCGCGTTGGTTGACTTCATTTACCGTTTCTTGACGTACCAAAAACGGAAAATCCAAGTTGTCACGAACCGTCTCACCAAATAATTGAGCCGACTGCGTAGCGTATGAGATTTGTTGGCGCACCGTTCCAATTGGCATGGTCAGTGTGCTGGTATCATCCAGCACGACATCACCATCAGTGGCATCTTGGAGGCCAGCAATAATTTTCAATAGTGTACTTTTACCTGTTCCTGACGGTCCCACTACCGTCACCCAATCACCGGATGCAAGCTTCAAATTTAAGTCTTTCAAAATAGTCCGGTCGTCAATCGAATAATTAACATGTTTCAATTCTAAAGTCGTCATAGATATCCCCCCACATTAAACCTAATGACATTGTAAACCAAAAAGCGTTGGTGCACCCGTCACCAACGCTGATCGATCAATTTTCTTCTTCATTTAAGACAATTCCTTGCTCCACAACCGGCAACATTTCTTGCCACGTTGTTTCGAACAGCGTTTTAAATAAGTTATCATCCCACTTATCCGCAAAAAACGGGTGATAGAAATATGTAAACGTCTGCATAATGGTCATGCCACGCTGATTTCGGAATGTATCCCAGGCCATGATGTTTTCAACAGCCAGTGCAAAATCCTGCAAGCGCGGATCAAGCAGCACATCACGGTTAGCCAATTGTTCTTCGTAAAAAGCCATCATTTCAGGCTCACGGCTAAATCCTTCGCGTCGACGTGATGCCAACAACCACAACCAATCGTGCAAGGCTGTGACACGTTCTTCTTCCGGGGCGCGAACATTCGCTTCCCAGACCGGACCATCAACCTGCTCTAACCAAGCCGTATTCATCGCTTCAAAAAGCGCTTCTTTATTTGCAAAATGCTTGTATAAAGCCGCCGGCGTAATTTCCAACTTTCGGGCAACGTCAGCTAAACGTGACTTTTCAAAACCCTTTTCGTCGAGAACTGCTCGTGCGGCATCAAAAATGGACTCTGTCGTCACTTTCGCCATGGCGTTCACCTCCGTTCTGGTTTATCACAGCAGCTGTTGGTCTAAAACCCCTGACTTTAGTCAGGCGTAAGACCAACAACGCACCTGATAAGGGCGACTTGGTCGCGTCGGAGGTCAAAACCTCCGACACTCCTAGTCTGCTTTATTATAGCTGAAGCTTAAAAAAGTGCCTAATTTTTTAAACTTCTCAATATTTTTGTTATCATTAAGGAGTAGTTGTGTAACTTATTTTTATTTAGTAACGTTACACGTCGATGCACCTCATCAATTTAATAGGAGTGTGAAATTTAATGACTATTTCATCATTGACTGATACTTACACGCTTTCAAACGGTGTTAAGATCCCCGTTGTGGGATTTGGAACTTGGCAAACGCCTGATGGTGATGTGGCCTACCAAAGCACGTTGGATGCTTTGGCTGCCGGCTACCGTCACATCGATACGGCTGCTGCTTACGGTAACGAAGAATCAATCGGACGTGCTTTGAAGGATTCAGGCATTGCCCGCGAAGACATCTTCGTAACGTCAAAGTTGTGGAACGACATGCACGGATACGAGTCAGCTAAGCAAGCCTTGGAAGACACGTTGAAGCGCTTGGACTTGGAATACTTGGACTTGTACTTGATTCACTGGCCAAACCCAAAGGCTAACCGCGAAAACTGGGCCGAAGCTAACGCTGAGACTTGGCGCGCGATGGAAGAAGCCTACGAAGCTGGTAAGGTACGTGCAATTGGAATCTCAAACTTCCAAGTATCTCACTTTGAGGAATTGTTGAAGACGGCTAAGGTTACGCCTATGGTTAACCAATTGTTCGTTAACCCTTCAGACATGGAAGCTGAAATCGTTGCCTTCAACAACGAGCACAACGTTTTGACTGAAGCTTACTCACCATTGGGAACGGGTAAGATGTTGACGGTCGCTGCAATTCAAGAAGTTGCCGACAAGTACAACAAGTCAGTTGCCCAAGTTGCATTGCGCTGGTCATTGCAACACGGCTTCTTGCCATTGCCAAAGTCAACGCACAAGGAGCGTATCGTTGAAAACGGTCAACTCTTTGACTTCGAGTTGTCTGCTGAAGACATGGCAACGTTGGATAAGCTTGAAGGTGTCGCTGGTACTCACACTGACGCCGACAAGACAAACTTCTAATTATGCATAACAAAACGCCCCTAACTGAAGAGTTAGGGGCGTTTTTGTCTGTAAGGAATGATTCAATTGAATGATTTCTTGCTCGCTGGGTGGCTCTCTCACCAACCGCCCAGTGATATATGATTACTTCTTAAGACGCAAAGCGACAGAAACGCTACCTACGACTAACAAAGCAACAAAGGCTAGAACAACATCTAGCTCAACTTCAAACGTTGAGGCGTTGCCCTCAGCGCTAAATAGCAACATCAATGCTGCGAATACAGCAATCGTTACGATAGCGGCAATAGCTGACGCCTTTGCTGACATCACATACTTCACCTCTTGCATTATTCAAACCTCTCACAAATATAAATCTCACACGAGTTCTTATTATAAACGTTACTTACTTTTATTCAAGAGCAAAAGGGGAAAGTCGTCCACAATAAAAGATACCCAGGTTAACTAATTTTGTTCCACATGAAACAAAAAGCGAGTGTAATTATCTACACTCGCCTGCAAAAACATATTAATCTTGATTGAATTGTGTATCAACGTACTCACGGTACAACTCGTGATTAGCCACCAATTCCTTGTGCGTACCAGCGCCGCTTACCGTACCTTGTTCGATAAAGTAAATCTTATCGGCATCCACAATCGTACTCAAACGGTGCGCAATGACCAACGTTGTTCGTCCCTTCATCAAAGACTCCAACGCCTTCTGCACCATTGCCTCAGACTCTGAATCCAAACTGGCAGTCGCTTCATCCAACATCAAAATCTTTGGATCACGCAAAAATGCACGTGCAATTGCCAATCGTTGACGCTGTCCACCAGACACCTTCACACCACGTTCGCCAACTTCAGTATCCAAACCTGCTGGCATGTCGCGCACGAACTTTTCTGCAAACGCTATTCCAAGCACGCGCCACAAATCATCATCCGAGTATTCACCCGTTAATCCATACGTCAAATTGTGGCGAATTGTTCCGGCCATAATCGCTGAATCTTGGCTAACAAACCCAATTTGTTCACGCCAATTAGCCAAATTCACATCTGACACATCATGATTACCAATCATGATCTCACCGGCCGTTGGCGTGTAGTAACGCTCGAGCAAACTAAAGATGGTTGACTTACCACCACCTGAAGGACCAGCGAACGCCACAACTGTATTAGGCTGGGCCTCAAACGACACATCGCTCAAAATCTTCTTGCTGTCATCATAAGCGAAATCAACATGGCTCATCGCCAATGTTTGTCCTTCAACGTCGACGTCGACACCAGACGTCAAATCTTCTTCTGGCTCAGCCAACAACGCTTGGACGCGTTCCGTTGAACCGCTCGCCTTAGCCAAATCTGAGAAAAATTGACCGAGAGTTGCTGATGGACCAAGCAATTGGAAAAGATACATCAAGAATGAGAACATCGTTCCCATCGTCATTGTACCTTGTGACACACGGTGCGCACCGTAGGCCAATACACCAACAAACAATCCCATCATAACCGCCGTCATCAGCGGACCAGCAACCGAATCATACACGGCCTCACGCAAACCAATCTTATACAAAGATTGAATCGTCGTATGACCCTTTTCAGTTTCAAACGGTTCCGCATTAGATGACTTTACCAAACGAATTTCACTTAACGTTTCACCAGCTGCGCCATTAAAGTCAGCCAATGAATTCTGACGATCACGACCAACCTTGTGTGATTGACGCATCACTGGCAACATCACCAACATCACCAATGGGATTGCCAATGCCATAATCGCCGTCATGCGCCAGTCCTTCAAGACCATCAACGTCAACGCACCCACCACCGTTAGCAAAGACGTAATCATACGAGGAAATGAGTTTGCCAACAAGTCTTTAATTTGCGTTGAATCATTAATCAAACGTGACGTCATTTCGCCCGCTTTGGTTTCATCAAAATATGCGACGCGCAAACGAATTAGTTTATCCCACAAGGTATTACGCAAACGACTAACCACGTTTTCGCCAAAGATTCCCAAAACAGTTCCTGACAAGGCGCTAATCACCGCGCTCAGGATAAACATACCAATTACACTGACGAGCAATGTTTTATCAATCGACTTACCAAAACCGTTAATTAAATCACCCGCAAAATGTGGCACGGCCAACTGAATACCCGTTGCAATAACGCCTAATCCTAGCCCCAATCCTAGTTGCCAGTAGGCTGGTTTTGTTTGACGAATTAAGCGCATAAATGCCTTCATATCAAACTTTGCTGGTCGTTGAAATGCTTCCGTTTCAACGCTTTGTCCACGATCCATCTCTCTGCCTCTTATCTCTTATCTTTTGACGGTTAGAACCAGCCCTTGAAGCCCTTGTGCAAGTCGTGGTGCATCTTGTGCATCTCCTTGCGCATTTCACGGCGGTCAGTGAAGTCCATGTTTTGGAAACGCTCGGCGAATGGTCCAAACGCATCGCGGAGCATCTCAGGATCCATTTCAATGTCCTCGGTATTGGCTGCGATGCGACGCAACATG